>Ga0272441_10000517_pt1 | contig 88091 bp, 74 predicted proteins | sample SSMProp6N_FD_193582 | JGI IMG/M metagenome (GOLD analysis project Ga0272441, IMG submission 193582) | Marine sediment archaeal communities from Little Sippewissett salt marsh, Falmouth, MA, United States - SSM-Prop-6N | ecosystem: Environmental > Aquatic > Marine > Wetlands > Sediment ... | reverse complement strand
AGTCCACGATCTTTCGAAGGGTGTTCAGGTCCTGCAAATTTATTGTGTCGTCCTTTGGAAGGTTGAAGTCCTCACGGGCCATGGCAAAGAGCTCGACCTGCTTCACCGTGTCGATCCCGAGGTCGGACTCCAGATCGAGGTCCAGGTCGAGCATGTCCTCGGGATACCCTGTCTTTTCCGACACGATCTCGACGACCTTTTCTCTTGCCATATCCCAGTAGCTCTTCTCTTCCACTGTTTCTTCCTTAGCCGGGGTCGGGATCTTTCTGTCCCGGGGCATCTTGGAGATTATGTAGAGTATGACGTGGCGAAGGGTGGGATAGTCCTTCAGGTTGACACCCTCGTCCTTGGGGAGCTCGAAATTGATACGTGCCGCACCGAACAGCTCCACCTGTTTGACGCTGTCTATCCCCATGTCCGTCTCGAGATCCGCATCTATGTCTATGGTGTCCGGAGGGAAGTTCATCTTCCTGGCGAATATCTCCATGACCTCTTCTTTGACCTTTTCGAAGATATCGGGGTCGACATCACTGTCGATATCCCTGATGTACCCTATCTCCGAGGATTCCCTCTTGACGGCCCTGTGGGGGATCAGGGCGTCCCTTCCGCTGTCCCTGAGCCTGAGCACGTTCTTCTCGACCTCTGGCTCGACCGGGCTCGTCGTTGCGATTGAGTTCAGCCATCTGTTGTACAGACCTTCATCGAAATAACGTCTCTTATCGTCCGGTCTCTTCAGGAGCAGGAATGAAAGCTGCGAACCGAAACCGGCTGCCAGTCTCAGGCCGTAGTCCCTTTCGTGTCTCCCGCCCTTCGAGAGCTGCATACCCTCGAACTGCGGGTCGACCTGGTCCGGGGTGAGGTTCGCGATAGGTATGGCTACCCCCTTCTCGAGGCACCTGATGAGGACCGGGTCCTCCAGACAGGCTGCAAAGGCGTGTCCGGTGTATCCCTTGGTGTTGAGGATCACGATCTCCCGGAACCTCTCCCCGAATGTCCTCCTGAGGGATTCCACCTCGGCCGCTGACGACCCGCCTCTGGCAGGTGTGTATGTCTCGTGGGACATGAAGAGCATCCTGTGTGCGATATCGTTCCTGTCGAGCCCGTTCTCCCTCTCGACCTTTGTCATGAACCTGTCCATGGACCTTGCGATATGTGCGACATCCAACCTCGAGCCGTGGAATGCCGAGTTTCCGATATGGGAGCCGACGATCTCCACAAGGGGGTTCATTCCCCTTCTCCCTGGCTCCTCCTCCGCCTCGACGACCAGTGCGGCCACACCGGATCCCAGGATCATTCCCTTTCTCCTCCTGTCGAATGGAAGGGCCGCCTTTGTCACATCTTCTTCCGGGGTCAACGCCCCCATTGCAAGGAGCGATGACCCGAGCCATTCCATGTTCCTCTCGGATGATGGGAAATCCGCACCGATCACGATAACCCTCTTGCACCTTCCGGCCTGGATCCAGTCCTGGGCGATACCTACAGCCATGGTCGAGGTCGCGCAGGCGGAGTTCACCTGGGTATTGGGTCCCTTTGCCTTGATGTACTGTGCGAATTGGGAATGTCCCATTGCAAGGACCCTGAACATGAAGTTCCTCGGGAAATGATATTCGGGAACATCCACCGGATTCTCACCGTTCCACCGTTCGAGCTCCTCCTCGAGCTCCGTTCCCTTCACTTTTTCACGGAGCATCCCGAGGATACGCTCCCGCTCCCGGACCTTCGCCTTGCCTATCCTCATGGAATAGAAATCCGCAAGATCCGCATTGAGGCGGTCGAATCCGGGGAACGCCGATGCGAATATTATCCCCGTGTCCTCCTGGAGCTCAAGGGGCAGCTCCCAGTTCTCCGGGAGGAAGGATCCGGTAGATGTCTGGGCATATCTTCTGACGAGCGGTATGCCTGCATCCTTCAGCGCGAGGAGACCCGATGCGATCGCGAGCTGGGATGTGATGTCGAGGGAATCTATGAGACCTTCCGGGACCCCGAACTCCCTGTGGAGATCGAACTCTCCGAGTATTCCTGCAAGATGGGCCACCTTTTTTTCGTCGTCGAGCCTTATCAATTCCGCGGACCCGTCCGGTCTCTTGTCGACCCTCAGGATGTTCTTTTCGATGTATCTGTCAACGAATCTCCGGTCTATGTTCTCTATCAGGTTCCTGCCCTCAATGAGGTAATCCAGGTTCTTCTCGTCGAAGACCTTCTTGAACGTACCCGGGAGCCCGAAGGATACGCCGGAAACAACGACCCTGGCACCTTTCCTTGTGGGCCGGGTGGTGCCGAGGCCGGAGAGGTCGACATCGTCCCATTGTGGCTCACTTTCCTTCCCGGCGGGAACACCGGAAGAGTGGACTTCCCTCAGGAACCTCTCGATGGCACCCCGGTTCGCCTCGAGGAAGCGTGAGAACCCGGGGTCCTTCGCACCGGATGATATCTCAATACCACTGGCCTCGGGCGCATCCTCCACTGTCCGGTCCTCTGCCCGGACCGGAGATGCCGATGGCGGCTGCGGCAGACCCGCCGGTCTCCGGTAACCTTCGAAGGCCTCCAGGAATTCCCGGGTATAGAAGCTCCCGTCGTCCTTTTCGGGCAGCTTCAGGTCAAAACCCAGAGACCAGAGGGATGAGATCATCTCGTTGAAGGTTGCGATGGCGCCCTTCTTGGGGTGGTTGGAGGTTATGGGGAAGACCTTCCCTTTCTTCACTTCCTCCTCCAGAAGGTTGTAGGCGAACGATGTGAGGGCTCTCTTGGGACCGACCTCGATGAAGGTCCGGCACCCGTCCCCGTAGGCCCTCTGTACCTGTGATATCCACTCGACGGACGAGGCCACCTGCTCCTTGAGGAGGTCCAGGATCTGTTCCTTTATCCGGGAGGGATCTCCCTCCATGGGGTAGTAATCTCCGTTAACGTTTGCAAGAAGGGGTATCTTCGGTGGATGGATCGTGAGCCTCGACAGGACCTCTCTCAGAAGGTTCTTGACCGGAGCGACAACCGCTGAATGGAATGCATGGGAAACGGGTATCTGCACGGCATCGATACCTTTATCCTGGAACTTCCGGATCGCCTCCTCCACGGCAGCCGTCTCACCGGCGATCACGGTCTGTGCAAAGCAGTTCTTGTTGGCGGCTATCACGTAGCCGTCGATGGTCCCAAGGACGTTTTCCACCTCCTCGAGACCGCACATGACCGATGCCATCTTCCCGGGGTCATCGACCTTGAGGTCCCTCATCTCCCTGCCTCTGGCGGAAACCGCCTTCAGTGCGTCGCCGAAGTCCATGACGCCCGATGCTATGAGGGCCCCGTATTCACCCAGGGAATGGCCCATGGCGAGGTCCGGACGGATACCGATATGAGTGAGCAGCTTGTACATCGCCGTGTCGACCGTCAGCATGCTCGGCTGGTTATATTCGGTCTGTCTCAGCGTGTCCGACGCCCGAATGTATTCCTCCGATCGGGGATCGAGGTCCTTGAACACGTAGGAGGAGAGCGGGTCCGGTATCAGGTCCTTCATGACCTCGTCCGCATCGTTAAAGGTGTCCCGCACCACCCTGTATTTGTATTTGAGCTCCCTGAACATGTTGAGGTACTGTGAACCCTGCCCCGGGAACATGAAGCAGACCTTGCCGTGGTCGATCCTCTCCCGGTCCCCGACAAATATTCCCTTTGCGGCAAGGGCCATCAGCGCCTTCTCGTTCATCCCCACCTTCTTGAGGGTGTCCACCTGCTTCCTGAAGTGTTCGGGATCGTTCACGGAAATGCCCAGCCGATATCTGCCGGAATATGAAGGCATCGTGAAAGCATCCCTGAGTCGGCCCCCTGCTTCTGTTATCCGCTCTGCACTGCTTACCGAATCCTCGGCCTGCTTCAGGAGGTCCAGGGGGTTTTCCGAGGAGAAGAGGAACGCCTCTCCCTCCTCCACACCGTGTTTCTCCAAGTAGGATACGATCCCTTCACGGTCGATCTCAACCGGATCGGGTGCGTCGGTTTCCCGGGGGGTCTGCGATACCGTTTTCTCCTTGGCCCTCTTCCATGCATCGAAGATGGACCGGTCGAACTCCTCCAGTATCAGATGGAAATTGGTCCCTCCGAACCCGAAGGCCGAGACCGCGCATCTCCTCGGTATGTCGGGCCTGATCCTCTCCCACGGTTTCGGTTCCGTGATCACGTAAAAGGGTGTCTTCTCCCAGTCATAATAGGGGTTCGGGGCCTTGAAGTTGATCTGCGGCGGTATGATCCTGTTCTTCATGGCCATTGCGGCCTTTATGATCCCCGCCGCACCCGCTGCGGATTTCAGATGCCCGATCTGGGACTTCACCGATGTGAGTCCCACGGAGTTCTCGGGCAGGCCCTCGTAGATCTCCATCAGCGAATAGAGCTCGGCCACATCGCCGACAGCGGTTGAGGTCCCGTGGGCCTCAATGAAAGATATCGTGGACGGATCCACCCGGGCGTCGGCAAGGGCGACCTTTACCGCGAGGGTCTGACCCTGAGGGTTGGGGGCCGTGATGCCCTTTCCCTTGCCGTCGCTCGAGGCGCCCATGCCCCTTATGATCGCATATATCCTGTCCCCGTCCCTTACCGCATCCTCGACCCTCTTCAGGATGACTATTCCCGACCCCTCCCCCATCAGGAAGCCGTTGGCTCCTTCGGAGAAAGGACGGGACCCGTCCGGTGTGAGGGCCCCGATCTTGCAGAACTCTATGAACGTCTGGGTGGACATCATGGAATCCGTTCCACCCGAAACGGCGACATCCATCTGTCCGAGCAGAAGCGAGTTCCGGGCCGAGTAGATCGCGGCGAAGGAGGAGGCGCATGCAGCGTCCGTTATGAAGTTCGGGCCCATGAAATTGAAGAGATTTGCCAGGCGGCCAGAGGAGATATTGGGAAGGGACCCGGGCATTGAATCCTCGGTTATGGTCAACAGGTTCCGGTCCAGCACCCCGCCCAGACCCTTCTTTATTTCTTCACGGGCGTCCAGGGGAAGCTCCTTCCATAGATCGATCTCCTCCATCCAGTGGAAGATCTGATCGACCGAGACCCGGACCGATGCCCAGTCCCTCTGTTCCCCTCCTCCGGAGTTGGAGATGATCGCCCCGATCCTTGTCCTGTCGAGCTTCGTATCATCGAGGAGACCCGCGTCCTCGAGGGCTTCCTTGGTGGCCTTCATGGCATATCTCTGGAAGAGATCGAGCTGATCGAAAACCCTGGGGGGCAGCTTGAACTCTTTGAAATCCATCTGAAGGTCCGTGATGAAGGCACCTATCTTCGTATAGCTCTTGTCCGGGACCTTCCTGTCCTCGTTGTAGTAGAGCCTCCAGTCCCACCGCTCCGGAGGGACTTCTATGCAGGCGTCCACCCCTTCCATTATCATCTTCCAGTAATTGTCGTTCCCGATACCCCGGGGGAACACGGAGCCCACTCCTACGATGGCAATGGATCGATCAAAATAATCGGGTGGAACGTCCGGTTCCGACCGGGGGATGGCCTCTTCCCTGATCGGAGCCGGGAATGGTTCGTCCCTACCGTCCCCTGAAGCTGATCTTGAAACCTCTGTAAGGTCGGAAAGCGCCTCGTCAAGGCCGCCGTACTGTTCGAAGGCTTCCGCATGCATGCCGTCGAGGCCTACCGGGTATAGGACGTCGCCGCTTGAGGTCATGGAGTCGATGACCATCTCCTCGATCCTCGTTTTGAGGGTCTTGTAGACCGTCTTTCCATCCTCACCCCCCATGGAAGGCTCGATGGCCTCGATCTCCTTTCTCAGACCGGGATTGGTCAGAAGCCTGAAGTTCCGGTCTATGGTCGAGCCCACGACGAAGCTGTCACCTTCTGCCATGGACCCCACCATCTTCCTGATGACTTCCGGAAGCCCCGCTTCCTCCATGGTGAACAGCTGGGAGTCGAGGACGATGCCCGAGAGCTTTCTGGTCGAGCATGACCTGATGTCATCCGGTCCTACCCCTCCCCGCTGTATAAACGCTGCTGTGGGGGCCTCGATCCTGATCTCCTTCATGAGATCCTCCGATGTTAGCGATGAAACCCTTCCACCTCCCTCGCTTCCTCTTGCGATGATCGCGTCCGCGCCGCTCCCGATACTGGTCAGGGCTTCCTCCGATGTACATACCTCCTGGAACACCTTGAGGCCCATGGAATGAGCGGTCTCGTAGATGGTCGACCTTACCATGTCGGGCAGACCTTCCTTCGGCATGGATACCAGTACCTTGAGACCCGGGGGGATCTTTTCCGTGATCAGCGTCTGCAGCTTATCGCTCATCGGGTCCACCCTGACCCCGAAGGCGACCCCGGACTCGAGGAGCCTGTTCAGGGTACCGCTTACATCGTCCATCCCGAGGTATTCCATGTCCACGATCCCGAGGGCCCCGGCACGGGAGGCTTCTATGGCAAGCCTCGGGTCCGACTGCCCGGGGGGGTTATATACAAGTATGTCCATGGTTGTACCAAGAATGTTCCTGATGGTCCTGGGATCGCCTCTATCCTTTTCTGAAGTCATGATCTCACCGCGGGAAGGGAACTTCACTCAACGTTGAATGCGCATTTTCCCTTAACATCAAGACCTTAATAAAAATTATGTTCCAGGAGAAGATATTTTTTTGATAGTTTTTACTCCTTGTCGAAGAAAATGAGAAAGAAATGTGCATCATATGCCGTGGTTTTTTTAACAATATTTCAACGTCAAGTGAATTATCGGGAGGAAAGAGAGCAAAGTATCTGGACCAGTACCAAAACATACATTTAATGTAATTACACCATGGACGAACGTTAAACCCCATAATGTATAGCAGAATGTGAAGTGATCGGTAGGGCCAGATATTCAATCGAATTCTCGGAAAACGTCCCGCATGACGAAATAGGATGGTTTGAGCCTCTCCCGAAAAGAAGGTGCTTCCCAATCCTCCCAGGTGTAGAACAGGTATTCATCCGGTGAGAGTATGCCACTTTCGATATCGGGGATGCTGTCCGCGACAAGCGGGCCTTCAAGATAAGGGTCCGGTCCGTTTGTGGTGTTCCTGTCGAGAGTGATCACACCCACATGGAAGCCTTCTATTATCTCCCCGGTGTCGAGTCCGTGCCTCTGGATGTCGGCATGGACCTCCTTTTTGCTCGGGTCCCGGAAGTTCAGGATGAGCCAGGGTATCCTCAGTTCAATGATATTGGTGGTTGTAAGCCCGAAGATGTCCGCAAGGGAATCATACTCCTCCCTTTCGGGGTCCGATATCCCCCATTTCAGAAGCCCCGCCTCGTAATAATCGAACGGAACGGTGAGGTTCTGGTCCTGTATGACGACCTTTCTCGATAGGACAAAATTGACAGGGTGGAAGGTCCCGTTGTTTTTCTGTGCTGCATATTCCTGGGGCTCGAACTCACCCTCCACCCGGGCCCAGGCGTAATGGAAGGCATCGTAATAGCTGTCGACCATGATCCTGGAGCTATCCTCCCCGTTGATGTGTATCATGAACTCCGCGGACCTTCCCAGGTCCAGGGGGATTCCCGAAGGATGGTCCCTGAGACCCTGATCCATCAGGGTGTCGATAAATAGCATGAGCTCAAGGTCCTCCCAGCGGAACTCGTTCCCGGCATCCTCGAGTTCGACAAGAAAGTATACATATTTCTCATCCGAGGCCACCGAAAGTCTCTTCAGGCTCCTTCCGAGATCGTAGCCGTCATGGAACCTTGTGGTGAGTCCCGATCCGCCTTCCATTGTCACAACGCCCTCCATCTGCCCCCAGTCATCGTCGAACCCGTCGATCTGGATCGTCTTGTCACCCCCGGGGTCGAAAGCGAGGAGCCCGTACGCCTGCTCGCAGGTCATTGCGTCGGACCAGTAGGGCCTCCTCTCCCTGTTTATCAACATGTTGGTGGACCATGTGTTCTTGAACCACTCGTCCTGCCATGAGAACAGCAGGCCTCCGGTATAACCTTCGGAAACGATGGTCCGGAAGAGCTTGGAATCTATCTCCGCCTGTCTCTCTTCCGTATGGCCCCCGTGGGTCATGTTGTCTATCTGACGATGGGCCATCCCCCTCGATGATGGTATTCCAAACTCCGCTACCAGAACTGGCATCTGATGATGCTCCCTCAGTTCATGCAGGTACCCGGCATAGCTGCTCGGATCCCCATCGGGGTCGAGGTATCCTCGGTAGTCCAGATCGTAACTGATGAGATCCGGATAGTAGGGATAGATGTGATAAGAAGCGAACTGACCGGGGAAATGATCGGCGGTGGCTGTGATATTGTTGGGGTCGATGGATACTAAGTCCTCGTTCCAATAGGCCCTCGATGGGTGTTCCAAGGGGTCCGTGGTGGGCCAGTTGTTGAAGGCAATGGTTCTCTGGGAAGAGTATTTTTCCGCTTCATAGTCTGCACAATGCTCCATTGCCCTGGCGTTCCAGATCTCGAATGGATTTGCCCCATCCGTGGAGAAGAAATCTCCGTGAAGCTGGGACTCGTTCATGTTGAACGTGTTCGTCTGATGGACCATCTCCGGGTCCCATTCGATCCCGAGTATGTATCCGATAACGAATCTCGAGATATCCCATTCATACTTACCGTAGGCGTGCCCCGGCTCCCACTCGAACTCGGCTTCCCCGTGTATGATATCCACTATTCTCTCGATATCCCTGTAATAGGGCTTCGTCACCACGGGGTTGAAAGCGTTCATGGTGGAGAGCAGGTATTCTTCCGGGACCCAGGCCCCGTGAAAGAGGTAAAGGGGTTCAGGGGCCCACCTGTTGTAATCGTAGAAAGCCTTGTAGAAGGAGGGAGAATGTATGGTGTAGATCCTGATCGCATTTGCATTCATATCTCCTATCTGACGGAACCATCTTGAATACTGATCTTCGGTGAGGGCGGCCTCTCCGGGAAAGTGTCCGGGGGAGGTTATTCCGAGATTGACCCCTTTGATGAGAATGTCCTTCCACTCCCCGTCCTCCAGGACCTGGAACATCTCGTCCCCCATTCGAAAACCGACCTCCATCTCACCCTTGGATGTCACAACGGTCCTGGTCTCCGGAACGAAATGGGTATACTCTTCATCCGGGGAGAGGTCGATGGAAACGATGACGGCAACGATGACAATGATAGCAACCAGGAAGATCGCCGGCCAGAAGTTCTTCTCCGCCATCCGGTGAACCAGTTGGTCTTTTCCTATTTTAAAGTAATAGGGCCCCAAATCAAAGTATGTAACCATTCGGATATTCGACCTGTGCTCACAGGTCCGGATCGATGAGCTTCAGAACCCATTGATGCACCGGCAGCATCGCCTCGTATCTCTCCATCAGCTCTTCGAGTATCTTATCGGTGAATACCCAATCGGAGACAGGGCCCTCGTCCATGGCGTAGAGACCGCCGTATTTCAGGAACTCGGCCCTCTCATGGTCCTGGGGATAGCCCCCCGGGACCCTCTTGAACTTTTTATCTCCAACATGATAGCCTCTCTTTTCCACCGTATCCACTGCTTTCACCAGTTCGGGCCCCAGATTGTCATCGTCCACCCCCTTCCGGTATACTTCGACGAGATCGGGGGGAAACATGTACATCCCAACCGCGGCCATGTACTTCCCCGGTTCGATGTGGAAGTAGAAGCCGGGATTCTCCATCCTCGGCCCGGTCCCTTGCCACATGTAGATACCAAGCTGTGTCTTGTATGGCGACTTGTCCCTGCTGAAACGGACATCCCTGTTCAGCCTGAACAGCGATCTGTTCACCCGGGGTACCGCGATGACATCGGGTGCTATCTCCCCGAGACGCTCCCCCATTGCCACAACGAATCTCTTCGAGGGCTCGAGGACCGATGCCTCGTATCGTTCCTTGTTGTCATGGAACCATTCTCTGGTGTTGTTCATGGATAGGTCGCGGAAGAAATTGACCACATCCCTGGTGAAGAAGCTCTCATCGGATGACATGAGGTGGAATTGCCGATATGTTTCATATGGATTTCTTTTAAACTGTCATCCTTTGAGGTTCCGGTGGTATTCGTTCAGCCGTTTCACGGCCGATAGAAACCTCTCCATCTCATCCGGTTTCCTGTTGAAGGGACATACCTTTATGCAAACACCGCATCCGTCGTATTTCGCGAAGTACGGGACGCATCTGTACGGGTCGATAGTGTATTTGTAAAAGCCCCGCTCGTCCCTCTTCTCCGTCGATATGGCCCCACCCATGCATTCCATCGCACATACCTTGCATCTTCTGCAGAACTCCTCCACACCGAGGTCCGCCTTCTCTCCCTGGGGGGGCTCCAGGTCCGTCGTTACCACTCCGATCCTCACCCTGGGCCCGAACCTCTCCGATATGAGAAGTCCCATCATGCCGATCTCACCGAAACCCGCATGATACGCCGCCACGGTCCCGAGGATCGTCGGGGGATCCCTGAGGAAGGTTCTCACCTGGTGCCCGCTCGCCGGGTATCCCATGTCCCTGATGAAGGCGGCTGTCTTCTGGACTATCTGACCGAGCCTCCAGTATGCCCTCAGAGCTTCCTTGCCCGCAGGAGGATCGGGAGCCGTGTCCATAGCTGCATGGTCCATCTCGAAGCCTATCACCACAGCATATTTCTCCTTCACCTCGGCTCCCTTGAATACCATGGAGGGAAGCACCTTCGTGAAACCCACCATCCCGGCACCCGCAGCACCAGCAAAGGTCTCGATCCTCTCGGCAGCCTCTTCGGGGGAGCCAAACTCCACCCTATCCGGATTCACCGGACCGTCGAGTTTCGGGTACTGGTTCTCCTCAATATCCTTTACCCAGAACTTCTCCTCGAGGGATGATTTCCCGGGGTCCTCGAAGTTCTCGACCATGTACCGGAAGATATCCTTGTAGACCGGAGGCTCGGACAGCAGACCACCCTCTTCTCCGGAACCTGCATAATGGGTATAAGCCTTTCTGGCAAGGACACGAATGTATCAATATGTATAAAATTGCACATAAAGGTACATCGAGGCCATATCAATTACCAATGGTCAAATCGCAGGGTTTCCGGGTGAATATTTATACAACATGGACCTAGTCCATCTTCAGGGTCCAAAAGGAGTGGTTCAATGAGATATGTTGTGCTTCTGATCGCTGCCATTCTCACATTCGGACCGATGCTGATGTTTGTCGGCGTCTCCGGTGTAGATGATGTTCCAAATGAGCTTTCCGTCACCTCCACTCTGCTCACATTCCAGGCGGATGTACTCATCCCTCCGGGTGAGGATTTCGCATTGACTTTCAGGCCCCGTGAGATGCATTTCGGGCCCAAGGAGATCCCTCCTCTCGGTGATGAATGCGATGAGGCCCTCTCCCTTGTCCCTGGATGGATGAGGGTGAACCTCACCCACAAGTTCAGGCTTCTCTCATCCGAGGACAGGACCACCTTCGCCAACTTGATAATCAACTCCCCTGACGTTAATTACCGGGACGAGATAGGGTTCGTCATCGCGCATTCCACACCGCAGACCCTCACAGACGATAACTTCTTCCCGGAACTCTTCACCCATAATGCAGAGCTCATCTACGAACATGCCCAGATCCTGGATTATGTGGAGTTGGTGGAGAAGGGGGACTACACCACCCTTGTCTACAGCAAAGGGTTCAACCGGACAATCGAGCTTTCCAGGGAGGATTACTACTGGTTCGTTGTACATCCAAAGCTCGGCGACGAGCTTCCGACGTATGTGGACCCCGATTACGATTACACCAGCGAGCCCCCGTTCGACAGGGATCACGGGGTCGCTCCTCCCGTCGGCAAGTTCTGGAGGGACTGGTTCTTCGTTCACAACAAGACAGGACAGCCACTTCTGAGGGACGTCCTGGTGGGAAAGAACACTACCCTTGACGCTATCAAGGCCATCAACGGATGGATCTCCTCTTCAATGATATTCACATCGGACAATGAGAGACCGACACAGCCTGTCAGGATCTACGTCAAGGGACAGGGAAGATGCGGGGAATATCAGGATATGAGGTCCGCCGCTGCAAGAGCCGCACTGATACCCGTGATCGCAACCAGCAACACCGCTGAGGATCACGTCTGGAACGAGTTCTGGGACGGGAAATGGCTCCACTGGGACGGGACCATCGACAATCCCGGGATGTACGAGAACAGCTGGGGAAAGACCATCTCGTCCGTATGGAACGGCAGAGGGGATGGTTATACCTGGTCCGTGACATCCAGATATTCCGATACCGCAACCATCAACGCAGCGGTTCTGGATTCCAACGGGCTTCCGGTGGACGGGGCGGACATCGACATCTACACCGAGAACTTCTACCAGCCGGATGTGAGATCCGTGACCTACAGCGCCGTAACCGACAGTTACGGGAAGGTATCAATGGAACTTGGTGACGACAGGAATTTATGGGGGACCTCTGATACTACTGAACTAGGGTCCGATCCGATCAACCCTCTTAATCAGGTAGAGATCGCTGCACCCACTTCAGCAGATGGTGAATACGATGTCACTTTCGAGCTTCCCAGGGCAGCTCCCAGGCTCAATATGATCCAGGGCGAATTACCTCCCATGGTCCCCGGGGGTCTGAACATGACCGTGACATTCGAAGTCCTGTCTCAGATAACAAGGGGAAATGCAAGGGTTGCGGCCGGAAGGTTCGATCTCTATCAGAACGGTGGGAACATCGATTTTTTCCTAACCGACTCCACCAACATGAACGCCTACAGGAACGGACTTCCGTTCATGGGAGTCGGCGCTGAAGAGAGATCGGAGGGAGGCGATGTCAGCGTTCCGGTCCCACCGGATAAGGTCCTGACATCGGTGCTCTCAAACGGTTTCTCCCAATGGACCTCAAAACTGGTAAGGATCAATGTCACCGTCACCGGTGGCAGGTATATCTCCATCGATTCCCCAAAACCCGGGGAAGAGATACCCGTTGGTAACTGGACCGAGGTCTCCGGAACCCAGGTCTGCAGTGACGATGCTTACGGGGTCTGGATATCCTTCGACGGGGGAGAGGAATGGGAACCGTTGGAAGAGGCTTTCTACGGCCAGGCCGGTGACGTCCTGCATTGGAACCATTACTGGGACAGTTACGGTCTCTCACCGGGAGAGGTGACGATACTTGTCAAGGAGGCCAGAGGTAATGAATCAATTGTGGCTGGAGTCAAAGTGTTCCTTGTCGATACGAACCATCCCAGTATCAAAGACCTCAATATCGATGATAAGGTTCCAAAGGGAAAGACGATGACAGTGACCGGGAGGGTTACCGATGATTTTGGAGTAGGTGGGCTGGAATACAGCCTCGACGGCAGCGACGATGAAAGGTCCGTGGACCTTGATCCAGAAACAGGCGATTTCGAGATCGCGGTCTCCACCAACAGATTGGACATCGGTGCCCATGAAATTACTCTCCATGCATACGACATTTACGACAATACGGTGGATCTTACCCTGGACTTCGAGGTCGCGGAATCAATAGCACCAAACCTGCTCGTTGAACTGCCCAGCGATGACACCATGATGAACCCGGAAGGAAGCCTTGACATCATCGGAATGGTGTCAGACAACAGCGGAGAGGTTTCGCTCTCTTACATGGTCGATAAGAAGGAAGCCTCGGTGCTTGACAACAGGATAGACCTGGATGGGAGCTTCCACCATAAACTATCCCTCAAGGACAATTCCATCGGTCCGGGCAGACATCTGCTCGATGTCACGGCCACGGATGGTGCGGGGAACACCGGGACTGTTGAAAGGACCTTCATCGTCGACGGAAGGGCCCCGACCATCGAGCTCGATGGCAATACAGAGCTCGTGATCTCCCCCGGCAGACTCATCGAGGTGACCGGGACCGTATCCGACGACCACGGTATAAACAGGGTCGGTATAACCGTGGGTGAGAGGGAGATCGATGATGCGGATCTCTCATCGTCGGGAGATTTCTCTTTCGAGTTCGATGCGGACAGGGACCTCTCCCCCGGCGACAACCTCATCACCTTCACAGTATTCGACATGGTGGGGAACCGGGACTCCGTTGAGATGATGATCTCGGTCGACGGGGATGGGCCCTCCATATCTTTCGGGCAATACCCCGGATATTCGATGCGGGGAGACCCCCTTGATATCGAATGCAGTATCGAGGACATGCATGAGATCGATATGGTCAGCCTGATGATACAGGGAGGAGGGATGATGGACCTCACCGATGAGCTCGATGTCTCCTCCCTCACGATCTCGCTCGACACCTCAACGTTGAGAACGGGGATGACGAAGCTGACCCTGCAGGCCGTTGACGAGGCGGGAAACATCGGCGAGTCTTCCATAGAGATCCATATCATAACAGAGAGCCTCGACACCGATTCCGACGGCATCCCCGACTGGTGGGAATACGAACATGACCTTGACCCCTTCAGGTTCGACAGCGACCGGGACCCGGATGATGACGGTTACACCAATCTCGAGGAGTTCCTGGGAGACGACGGTGAGTGGGGCCCCGTCGACGACAGCTCGAATCCCCATGGACGATCATCGACCCCTCTCGTCCAGGAGGAAGGAGCGGGAGGGCTCTTCATCGGACTCATCATTGCCGCCATCGTCGCGATCGCCCTGCTTGTGATCTTCGTCATGTTCGTATCCGGAAGAAAAGCAATGAACTAGACATCATAAAGGCCCCGGACGCTGAGATATCTCTGCCCGGTATCGGCAAAAAGACAGACTATCAGCTTCCCCTCGTTCTCGGGCCTTCCCGCAAGCTCCCTTGCGACGAAAGCCGTCATTCCCGATGTGATCCCGACGAGCATTCCCTCCTTTCGAATGAGCTCCCTGCAGGTCTCGAACGACTGCTCCTCCGTCACGGTGAGTATCTCGTCGATGTTGTCGCGGTTCAGCAGCTTTGGTATGAATCCCGGGCTCGTCCCGGCCTGCCTGTGGGGTTTGAAGATCCCCCTGGAGATCATGGGAGCGATGTGTGGCTCTGTCCCAATCACCTTGAGATCGGGCTTTCTCTTCTTCAATGCTTCTGCCACTCCCATCGCGGTTCCCGTTGTTCCGAGCGCCGGGACGAAGATGTCCATCTTCCCGTCGGTGTCCCTCCAGAGCTCCTCCGCAGTCGTGCGGATATGGGCCCCGGTGTTCGCAGGGTTAGAATGCTGCTCGATGTAGAAGGAGTTCGGGATCTCCTCGAGGAGCTCCAGGGCCCTTTTCTTCGACCCGGTCGTCCCGAACTCGGCGGGGGTAAGTTCAAGGTCAGCTCCGAACAGCTTCATTAACTGCTTCCTCTCTTCGGACTGTATCTCGGACATGCAGATCTTCAGCTTGTATCCCTTCATGGCGCAGATGAAGGCGAGGGCGAGTCCCGTGTTCCCCGAGGTTGCCTCGATGATTGTGGTATCTTCGTCGATCCTGCCCTCCCTTTCAGCTGTCTCTATCATGTTGAGAACGGGTCTGTCCTTCACCGAATACGGATTGAAGAGCTCGAGCTTCGCAGCGATCCTCGCCCCCAGTCCCTCGCCGAACCTGTCGAGGTATACCATCGGGGTATTACCGATGAGTTCGAGCATGCTCCCCTTGATGTCCATGGAAAGTGAAGGGGGCCCTTCGATTTATCGGTTTTCCAGGATAGCGGAGATATCCATCGACGCCGGCATTTGACCAGGCAGAGTATTGTCTACCCGCCGCCCAGGAGCTCCCTGAAAGCCTCGTTCAGGGCCGGGACCACCTGGAACAGATCGCCCACTATCCCGTAATCCGCCACCTTGAATATGGGTGCGTTGGGATCCTTGTTGATGGCCACGACCACTTCCGAACCCCTCATACCGACCTGATGCTGGATCTTTCCCGATATCCCGCAGGCTATGTAGAGCCTGGGAGAGATGGTCTTCCCCGTCTGTCCTATCTGATCGGACCTGGGCCTCCACCCGGCATCGACCGCGACCCTGGATGCTCCCACGGCGCCTCCGAGGGTCTCCGCAAGCTCCTCGAGCACCTTGAAATTCTCCGACGACCTCATTCCACCGCCCCCTCCGACTATCACATCGGCCTCCTCTATTCCCTTAGCCCCCTCTTTCGAGGTTCTCACGATCTCTATTATCCTCACCGCTGCATCCTTCATGCCTTCGTTCAGGTTCACCTCGAAGGTATCCGGCTTTTTTCCAACCCCTCCCTTTGCCTTGAACACATTGGGACGGACCGTTGCCATCTGCGGCCTTACATCGGGGCTAATGATATCGGCCATTATGTTCCCGCCGAAGGCAGGTCTGGATTGTATCAGCAATCCATCCTGGACCGTGAGTCCGGTGCAATCCGCCGTCAGGCCGACAGCAAGCGAGGCAGCAACCCTCGGTGCCAGGTCCCTGCCCGTGTGTGTTGCCGGAAAGAGCACTATGCTCGGTCTGTGCTTGAGAACGAGTCCGGAAACAAGCGGGGCCAGGTTCCCGGTCAGGTACTCATCGAACCTGCTCTCTGATGAGAAATGGACCACATCCGCTCCGTGGTCCCCTAGAATCCCGAAGGATTTCGGTGCGGCCGAACCGAATACCATCGCACCGACATCCTCGCCGAGCTCGTCAGCGAGCTCCCTGGCTTTGGATACGAGCTCCAGGGCCGAATGCATCAGCCTTCCGCTCCTCGTCTCGCAGTAGACCCATACCCCCTTGTAGCTGGAGCGGTCGACCTCCTTCCCTCTTGGCCTCTCGAACTCTATTGCATCGGATCTGCAGTGTTTAACGCATGCCCCGCACAGTGTGCATTCGGGGCCGATCACGGCCTTTCCGTCCTTCATCGAGATGGCGTTGAAAGGGCAGCCCTTGACGCATGCCGTGCATCCCACGCATTTCTCCCTGATGATCTCAATTCCCATCTAATCCGCCCCCCCGACGATGTTCCTGTCGATAAGGAGCCGTGCAAGCGATCTCGAAGCCTCCCGGGTGTCCCCGGGGATCATCACGACCTCCCCGCGGGGGGGAGGAGAATAGGTCCTTCGGACCTGGGTCGGGGAGCCCTGTAGCCCGAGGTCGGAAGGGTCCGCCCCGGTCCTCTTGCTGTCCCAGACCTCGTAGGGTTTGGACATCGCCTTGAGGATACCCGGCATGGGAGGCACCTTCGGAACGAAGGAAGGCGTGGGAACGCAGGTGACGAGAACAGGTGTATCGGATTCAAGCACCCTGGAGCCGTCCTCCATCTGCTGCTCGGCCCTCACCTTCAGGTCATGGGTCAGTGAGACCCTTTCGGCATATGTGAGCTGTGGGATATCGAGGAGCTGGGCCATTTCCGGGCCCACCTGGGCAGTGTCGCCGTCTATGGCCTGTAGTCCGCAAAATATGATGTCGGCACCACCCATCTCCCTGACCGCTCCCGAGAGGGCGACCGAGGTGGCCCAGGTGTCGGAGCCTGCAAAGTCCCTGTCCGATAGCAGGACCGCATCATCGGCACCCAGCGCAAGAGATTTCAGGAGCACCTTCCTCGCCTGGGGAGGGCCCATGGAGAGGACCGTTATTCTCACATCGTCCCTCTCCGCCTTCAGCCTCAGGGCCTCCTCGAGGGCGAACTGATCGTAGGGGTTCAGGATGCTCTCGACGCCTTCCCTGACGAGCGTGTTCGTCTTGGGATCGATCCGGACCTCGGTTGTGTCCGGTACCTGCTTGACGCATACGATAATTCTCATTCCGTCCACCTCCTACCTGCTCCGGAACACCTCTTTGATCTTGGTCGCAACCAGGTCCATGTCCTGGACCATCCCCTTCTGGGCGGCAATTATCTGGTACATCCTGGTCTCCTCGACCATTATCTGGGCATCCCCCGAACCCGCCCCCATCACGAGCTCGATGCCCTCGAGGAGTATCTTGTGCGCTGCCTGCCTCGCCCTTATCCTTGCCATGGCCTTCATCATCTCCCTGTCATAGGGAAAGGCGTCGCTGTATTCGTCCATGGCAGCTGTCTCGCAGAACACCATTGCCACCTCGGCCTCGGCGGAGAGCTCTCCCAGCTTGAACATCACATGCTGGTTCCTGGTGAGCTTCTGCTGCCTGCACCTCTCGAATATGACGTTGAGCCCGTTAAGGGCAAGTGACATGTGGTCGGCCCCCACGTTGGAGACCTTTTCATGCAGCCTCGTCATTCTCCTCGACATCTCATGGAACAGGGTGGACCTTGTTTTGAGATGGTCCTGCCACCTGTTTCTCGCTATCGTCATCTCCATGATCTCGTTCGTGCCCTCGTATATCTGTGTGATCTTGACATCGCGCTTTATCTTCTCCACCATGTACTCCCTGACGTAACCGTAGCCTCCAAGGGCCTGGATGGCGGCTTCTGCCGCAGCGTTTCCAGCATTGGTGGAGAAGTACTTGGCAATGGCACCTTCCGTCTGGAGGTCTCCGTCACCCTCGTCGATCCTGTGGGCCACATGCTCGATGTAGGCCCTTGCCGCTGCGAGCTTCACAGCATGGGGGACTATCAGCTTGTGGGTGTATCCCTGCTTGTCCATGAGGAATCCACCTGCCTGAACCCTGGTCTGGGCGTATCTGACGACCCTCTCCAGGGCCTCCGATCCTGCACCAAGACCGAAGGCGGCCACCATCAGCCTGGTGTAGCCGAACACCTCCTGGGCCTGTGACAGGCCAAGCCCCTCCGCCCCGCCTACAAGGTTCTCGACAGGGACGAAGATATCATCCATTGTGAAGGCCACGGTATTTGCCAGCCTGATACCGTGCTTGTCCTCCGGTTTACCGTATTTGATCCCTTCGGTGTCCGCCGGAACGATGAACCAGCTCACACCCATCTCGACCCTGGCGAGGACAAGATGTATGTCGGCGATCCCTCCGTTCGATATCCACTGCTTCGATCCGGATATCCTGTAGCCAACGATCCTGTCGCCTTCGTATACCCTCTTCGCGGTTGTGGTCAGGGCCCCGAGGTCGGAACCTGCCTCGGCCTCGGTCGCAGCGTATGAAACCAGCAATCCCTCCTCTGCCACCCTCTTCACCCATATCTCCTTCTGCTCATCCGTTGCCCCGACCCTTATCGGGTCGAGCCCGAGGAAGGTGGCGAAGATGCCGGTCGCTATTCCGAGGTCTATCCGGGCAAGGTGCTCGCAGACCCTGTATGCATCGTAGGTGGAGGCCCCGAGGCCGCCGTACTCCTCCGGGATCAGAAGAAGATGCACGCCAAGGGTGCCGTGTTCGTACATCTTCTTTAGACCCTCTCTCGGGAACTCACCTTCATGGTCGAGTTCCAGAAGGTACTCCTCGGGAAGGTTCTGCTTTGCATATTCCCTGAGGCTTTCAAGGATCAGGTCCCTTGTCTCCTGGTCGAATCCTGTCATGGCTCCACAACCCCGCATCAAGGGTTCTGGCCCCGTCCGGGCGCACCCGTCAGGGACCGAAGGAGCCATCCTAATAATCACTTATATTTATGGATTGTCAGGATTAAATACTGCCGTCGTCGAATATAATGGGCCCAACCGTTGAAAAGAACACGATCAGATCGGCGGAAGGGAGACTGCTAGGGAATCGGGCTCAGCTTTCCTTTCTGAGGAACTTCCTGAGCTCGATCCACAGCTGGAAGGAATACTTGGCCATTATGAGATTGTATCCCATCATCAGGAGCAGAACGGTACCCAAGAGAAAGAGGGGATGAAGACCCTGGATGTAAAGGAACACTATTACCACCGTGACGAACAGGGGGAAGAGCACGTTCATGGTGAGAAGGTTCCTCAGAAACTCCTCGCTCTGCTTCCTGAATGTTTTTTCATTCAACTGGGAACACCAATATAAGATTCATCACCGTTCTATTATAATCTCTTTGCTCAAAATATTTCAATTCAATAATCTCACATTTGAATAATAACGTTTGGAATAAGATCCGGATCGGCCTCTCCCAAAACGGGTAAATATGCGGTAATTCATCAAAGCGCATGGGGCTCCTTCCTGGCTGGGTGATATGGGTCTCCCTTGCCGTTTTGGTCCTTTTCGTCCTTGTACCACTTGTCCCTCCACTCCTTTCCAGGAGGTCGAGGGCGCTCTCACTGCTCGGGTCCAGATACTCCCTGAGGAACTTCAAGGAGAGCTTCGCCAGGGGGCTTCCAGTTGCACTTCTGGTCGGGATCGTGCTTTCGTCACTCTCGGTGGGAGACGGACTTCTCCGGATGGTGGAGAAAAACACCGATGCGAACCTGTCCGGGATCGACATCAAGGTCTCCTTCCCGGGGTTCATGGATGAAGACATCGGGGAGCGGGCGGGACTCGGGAACGATCCGGATGTGTACTATTTCGCCCCTGTCGTGATAGTCGACGCTCTTGCCGCCATGAACAGGGACTCCGAGCTCCATGGGGCCCGGATCATCGGAGCTGACACCGGGATCTTTTCCCTGTCGGACATCACCGACATCAGCGGGGCGGACGTATCCTCGCTTCCAACCAGGTACGGGGTGTTCATAAACCGGGAGGCTGCCAGAGTACTCGGAGTGGAAAGGAACAATCATATCATCATAAAGATATTCGACAGAGGCCCCGCCCAGGAATCGCTTCTGGGTTATTCCGCGGATGATCTCCCCACACTGAACCTCACCATAGAAAGGGTAATCATGAATTCGGGCCTGGGCAGGTACAGGGAGGACTCCCTTGACAGGGTCGAGCCCGTATGCATCCTCGACAGGACCGCCCTGACGGAGCGGCTCGGGAGGGCGGGTGAGATCAATTCCCTGCTGATCGATATCGAGAACGACATCGATGTTGACGCCTATACGGACGATCTGCGGGGCATCCTCGACAGGACCCTCGGCCCTGGGGATGCGGGTTTCTCCATCGAGTCCTCGAATGGAGGCTATTTCGTCCACAGCTCTGAGCTGTTCTTTCACGAGGAGGATCTCGTCATCGAGGACGAAAACCTCTCCCTTTCCTACTTCGTGGATTCGATCTCCACGGGTTCCGGGGATCTCTCCTACTCCGTGGTAACGGGACTCTCTCCCCCCGATACCATCGGATACGAGAACCCCTCCGGTCAGAGGAAGGAACTCTCCCTTCTACCGGGTGAGGTCCTCGTGAACAACTGGACGGCCGAGAGGCTCGGTATCACCCCGGGGGAATCCGTTGTCCTGAGATACAGACGGGTGACGGAGCTAGGTACCCTGATCGAGGGAGAGAGATACTTCACCGTCGCGGACGTGGTCCGCATGACGGGATGGGCCAACCTCACAGGCTATCTCCCCCCCATCCCCGGCATAACGGAAGCCCCCACATGCAGCGACTGGGACCCCTCCTTCGACGTCGACCTCGATTCCCTGACCGATGACGATCTCGAGTACTGGAACATCTACCGGACCACACCCAAATGTTTCATCTCCATGGAAGATGCAAGGGAGATGTGGTCCGTCCCCTCGGGGGACACCACGGCTGTTCACATCTCCCCCGGGCCCCTTCCCGGAGGGGAGCAGGAGCTCCTGAGCCGGCTCTCCGGGGGTATAACGATGAGCTCTGTGGGGGGCTCGGTGATCCCCCTGAGGGAAAATGCACTCAGGTCATCCAGGGCGATGCTGATCTTCCCGGGTATGTTCTTCACCTTCGGCACCCTGATCATGGCGGGCTCGGCTCTTGTTCTCTACGCCGTTTTCAAGGACCTTGCAAGGAAGAGGGCACATGAATGGGGTATTCTCCGGTCCATTGGTGCCGGGTCCGGCGGACTGTTCCAGATGGCCTTCGGTGAATCGATCTGGAGCATCATCATAGGGGCCCTCGCCGGAGTCCCGGCGGGAATGATCCTGGGGGCTTTCCTGAACCTGGGTCTGTCCTCCGCCTGGTCGGAAGCGGTCGAAGGCGCAGGCGTTCCCCTGGCGTTCACCCTGCCCTCCATTTTCCTCTCCGTATCGCTTGGTGTGATGGTCTCGGTCCTTATCGTGACCTCCGCCATAAAGCGGGAGACGGGAAAGGCACCCATAACGAACGTGAGGGACACGGACCCATCCGTATCACCCCTTGAGGGATATGGAAGGATCAGAACAACGATCTCGGCCCTTATGCTGGGGGTGGGTGGTGGGGCCATTCTCTTCGCCGGAGGATATTTTGAAGGCTACACATCCGTGGGGTTCTTTGTTCTCGGGTCCGTGATGCTTTCCATCGGACCTGCCCTTTTACTCTACATCGCCCTCACCCGGGTGCGAGACACGAGCGACCTTACCTTGATGGTCTCGGCCAATCTGGGAAGGAGAGCGGGGAAGAACCCTCTCACCGTGGCTGTCCTCGCCATGATGCTGACACTTTCCATATCCCTTACATTCATGGGCGGCATGCTCGAAGAGGATGTGAACGAGTCCTTCGACAGCTACGGCGGGGGCTTCGATCACGTTGTTGAGACATCGATCCCTTTCAGGGGTGAGCTCCCGGGTGAGGACAGCGGTGCGGAGTTCATTCCCCTCCTGTCGGTCGGGAAGGAAGGTGGAACCTGCTCCAACATAAATGCCCCTTTCCCACCGAGGCTGCTTGGGGCCCCGGAGGGGTTCGGGAACATATCGGACTTCTCACTTGTCCGGAGGGACGGAAGGTTTGACTCCGACCGGGAGGCGTGGAACTCCCTCGGGAACTTGCTCGATGACAGGGTACCGATACTGGTGGACCAGAACACACTGCAGTGGATATACTTCGGAAGCCTGGGGTCAGAATATGTTCTGGAATCGGAGGGTGGCGATGATATCGAACTTGTGGTTATCGGCATACTATCCCCATCCGTGCTGACAGGAACCTTCGTCATGTCGGCATCCGTTCTGAAGGAGAGTTTCCCCTCCCTCTCTGTCCCCACATATTTCCTCTGCAGGAGTGATATCGAAAGATCCGGGATAGTGGATATTTTCAAAGATCACGGTCCCGTCGTTTCCTCCGTGAAAGAACTCGCCAGGGAGAACCTCGATTACGAACTGTCCTACCTCTACCTCTTCAGGGATTTCCTGGTCTTCGGCCTGGTGGTCTCCATGGCCTCGGCCTTCATCTTCACCCATACCAGGGCCGTGAGGTTGAGGGAAGAGCTGGCAACGCTCAGGACAATGGGGGTCAAGAGGAAAAGGGGGGCGGCCTATTTTGTATACGAGAACATGGCTGTTTTCATGATCTCCGCCCTTGGCGCCCTGGTCGGCTCGGCGGCATCTCTGCTGTTATTCGGCCCCCTGATCGGGGGCGGGAGCATCTCCACCGGCTCGGTCGGGCCCGGTTTACTATCCGCGGGCGCCTTCATAGGAACTGCTCTGGCCGTCAGCCTCGGCTCGGCATACACCGCCGTGAAGGACTACGGAAGCCTTACAAGAAGGAACTGACCCGGCTCGCCGGAAAGTTATTTATCGAGGTGAGACAGGTTCACGACCATGGTCAGGAAAGCGATATTACTTCTGGTCGCCATTGCCCTTTTCACCATATTACAGCTCCCTCTCGCTATCGAGGGAAGCACTGTCCCCGCTCTCAGGGACTGGCCCTCCTTCAGGGGCTCCCCCACGAACCAGGGGATCTCGAGCTCCGATCTTCGGGACCCTTCAAAGGGCAATATCATACTGGCCTGGGAGTTTCAGGCGGATTCGGCCATTGTCGCCACAGCGGTGGCGGTCGGCAGGAACACCGTATTCGCATCCGTAGATGGTACGGTATACAACATCGACACGGAACGGGGGGAACTCGACTGGTCCGTGAACGTGGGTTCCGAGGTATATGCTTCCCCCCTTATAGACAAGGAACGCAACGCCGTTTACGTCTGCGACGGCTCGGGCGGGGTGACGAGGCTGAACCTGGACGATGGCAACACTGTCTGGCAGTGGTCCACTGGAACACCGGACAGCATTTACTCGTCACCCAACCTGGGCCCCGGGGGCAGGATCTTCTTCGGGTCCTATGATGGGATGTTCTACGCACTCAACCCCAACGGAACCCTTGCCTGGAGGTATACCGGATGCAGGAACTACATACACACCTCGCCATCGATATGGTTGGACAGGGTCTATTTCGGGTCGTGCGACGGATATCTGAGATGTCTTGGCACGGGGAATGGGACACTTCTCTGGTCCTTCAAGACCGCCTACATTCCCTCGTCTCCTGCCGTCTACGGTGGAAAGGTGCACTTCGGTTCCTTCGACCAGCGGTTCTACTGCCTGGATGCCTTGACGGGCGATCATATCTGGAACACATCACTGGGAGCCGACATCTACTCCTCCCCCTCGGTGATCGAGGATATATTGGTGGTGGGATGCGACGACGGGTTCCTCTACTGCCTCGACAGGACCGATGGTGATATTCAATGGAAGCTCGACCTCGGTCCCGGCAAGCTTGAAAGCTCTCCCGTTATAAGCTCCGACCTCGTGGTGGAAACCTGTAACCAGGGGCTCGTCCTGGTTCACCTCGATAACGGCTCGATATACCGGAGTTACGAGTACGGGGACAGCAAGGATGTTTCCCCGTGCGTGATCGATGGAAAGGTGATATTTTCCGACAGCGCGGGTTATCTGAAATGCATAAAGCAGAACATTCTCCCGTCATCGGACGATGATGGCCCGATCGACATGAACGGGGATTCCGCCACACACGGGGACATCATCGTCTTCACCGCAGCTATCGCGATCATCGTGATCGTGGTGGTCCTCATCTTTGCCAGGAAGTACATCCAGATGAGGAAGGAAAGCTGAACGTTGGGGAATCACTCCAAAACCCTTATCTATCATACTGCTCAATTTCGTGCCATCCGGGGGATGCAATACCTTTTCATGAAATACGGAGAGCTCAAAATGGATATCCATTGTATTTCGGGGATATCGTTCGGCGACCCGAACACGAAAGCGGTCGCAATCTTTTCCATCCTTATCATGCTTGCTCTCCATTGCATACCCTCTGCATCCACGGGAGACTGGACCGAGTGGAGGGGGAGCCCGCTGAACGATGCCATCGAGGAAGGCGAGGGACCGGAAAAAGGAGAGCTCATCTGGTCGGTAACCACAGGGGACCAGGTCCTGTCATCGCCTGTCTTCTACGATGGCGGAATGCTCATAGGTTCCGATGACGGGAAGCTCTACTGCTTCGATCCAAAGACGGGCGAGGTCAACTGGAAGTTCTCCACTTCGGGTTCGGTCCAGGCAACACCACTCATCCACGACGGGAGGGCATATTTCGGCTCCTTCGACAGGAGGTTCTACTGCATCGAGCTTCCCCCCCAGGGGGGAAGTCCCTTCTATGTCTGGAGCTTCGAATGCGAGGGACAGATAATATCTTCAGCCCATCTATACGGGGATTCGGTCATTTTCGCGGACATATCGGGAACCATCTACCGTGTCGACCTCGATGGAAGTGAGATATGGAGGGAAAAACTCTCCATTCTCGAGATCTGGGCCTCCCCGGCGATCGACAGCAATGAAGGGCTCATCTACATCGGGGACACGGGAAAGACCCTTTACTGCATCGATGCGGAAAAGGGAGATATCGAAAGGAAACTGGAGCACTCCGAATTCTCCGAGTTATACTCCTCTCCGCTTCTCCGTGAAGGCATGCTCTACTACACGGGCGGAGCGGACGAGACATTGTATGCACTCGACCTTTCCGCCTGGGAGCATTCATGGACCTTCAATGCGGACGGAAACGATGCCTATTCCTCCCCGGTGATAAGGGACGACAGGATATATTTCGGCTCCTTCGAGTACACCTGGTGCATTCCTCTTGAAGATGTGGACGGAAGCGGTAAAATTTCCCTTGAAGAGGTTATCTGGGTCTCGCCCACCGAGGATTTCCAGGGGGGGTCCTCACCTCTGGTAGCCGACGGCAGGGTCTACATCGGCTCCGACAACTGGAAACTCTACTGCTTCGACCAGGACACGGGTGGGGAGATATGGAACTACAGTGCCAGGGGCTACATCTACTCGTCGCCGGCGCTCCAAAACGGCTCCATCTACTTCGGATCATCTGACAGGAACGTCTACTGCATCGGGGACCGGCCCCCGGGACTGCTCATCGAGGTTGAGCCCTTCCGGGAGGAGATCACGTCAGACAACGTCACGGTCCTGAAGCTTCTGGTCACCGATGACCAGGATGAGCCTCAACCGGGATCGGTGGTGACGTTCTCTTCTTCCGCGGGCTATGTGGGTTTCGATACTGAGGGAAATACCCGGATCGAACACCTCACCGATGAGAAGGGGGAGCTCACCGTCTACTACTTTCCTCCCATCGTCAGCTCCCGGTCCACCATGGATATCAACATCAAATGCTCGAGAGAGGGGCTGAGAAGCGGATCGCTTCAGGTCAGGATCATAGTGGAGCCCGGCGAGGATGACGGCGGTTCGGATACGGAAGGTGCCTCCATCGACATCAGGGAGAGAGCCACACATATCGTGTTCATCTCCGTTCTTGTTGTTATCAACATCATTGTCCTTGTGGTGGTGGTCGTTTGGTCCATAAGGAACAGATACGAAAAGATGGAGGTCGTGGGAACATGAGGATGGCATCGATCACGATCCTTGCTCTCCTGCTACTCCCGCTACTGGCACAGGCGGGACAGGGAGATATCGTCGAGATAGAGCCCGTCAGGGCAGAGGTCCTCTGGCAGTACACCAAGGAGGACAACGATGCCACCTTCTGGAAGCTCGAATGGTCTCCCGACGGGGAATGGATAGCCGCCACATTCTTCGATAACAAATGTATTCTGATCAACGCCTCGGACGGATCCGTCTTCAGAATACTGGACCTGACACCCCCTCTCACCAGATGCGATGGCTTCGCACCCGAAGGTACCAATCCACTTAGGGCCTGCGCGTTCTCCCCGGACGGGAGGTATCTCGCTGTGGGGGGTGACGACCTCGTGGTCGTCGTGTTCGACACGGAAACATGGGAGAGGGTCTACGAGCTCGAGGGGCATACCGGGTCCATCCTATGCCTCGATTTCTCACCCGACTCCCGGTATCTTGCTTCAGGCTCGGGCACGGACAAGGTCATCCCCCAGAACGAGGGGGAGAACAAGACCCGAATATGGGATATGGGAACCGGGAAGGAGGTCCTCGTCCTCGGCGGCCATCGCGACGGTGTCCTCGGTGTCAAATGGTCCCATGATGGAACAAGGATCGCAACGGGGTCCGATGACAGGACGATCAATGTGTGGGGATTCCCTTCCGGTGAAAAGCTGATGTCGACCAGCGGACACACCTCGGGTGTACTCGATATCGACTGGACACCGGACGACAGGGTCCTGATAACGGGCTCCAGGGATTACAAGATCAAGATCTGGAACTCCACAACAGGGGACGAGATTGCCACCTGGTCCGATTACAACTGTGTAAGGTCCGTGGACGTTCACCCTCTTGGAGACTACGCGGCCACCTCCGGTGTGGACCTTACACTGAAGATAAGGGACATGGGAACAGGGACAGAACTGAAGGTCATCAAGGACGGGGTGGAGCAGCATGCCATGGTGATGTCCTCCAGATGGTCCCCCGACGGAAGATACCTTGCATCGGGGCTCGGAAAAAGCCACACCGTGATACTCTACGGTTTCGGATCCGAAGCACCGGATGAGGATGGTGTTTCAAGGGGCACCATCACAGGGATCGTCCTGGTCGTGATGGCCGCAGCCTTCATCGCCGTGCTTTACTACCCGGTCATGGGCCAGATAAGGAGGAGAAGGCCTTGAGGGGGCCCGCTATCCGCCTTGGATCCGCTTTCATTCTGGTTCTTTTGGCAGTCCTTCCGGTCGTGAACGGCGAAGTGGAACCAGAAGACCTGACCTCCGGGATAGGACGGTTCCAGTCCATAATATGCGATGACGTTGACAACGACGGAAGGAACGAGATACTCTTCGGCTCCTACGACGGGTACGTGGTTTCCGTGGAGTACGTTTCCGGCGATTATTCCGTTGACTGGACCTCCGAAAGGTTCGGTACAAGGGTGTGGGGGTTGAGATCGGGTCAGTTCGATGATGACGAAGCAGTTGAGATCATCGTTGGAGACGGGGACGGGGTGGTCCGCTCCATAGACGGAAGGAGCAAGAAGATATAGTGGACCTCCGAGACCCTGGTGAGGGACGCGCACGGGATCCTGCTGCATGACTTGGACGGTGATGGAAAGAACGAGCTCATCGTCGGCACGGGCTTCAAGACCGATCAGGCATGGGGGCAGGTCTACTTCTTCAAACCCAACAGCTCCGCTCCATACGACACTCTTCCCCCGTTCGATTCCCGTCTCAGGGAGATCGACATAGCCGACGTTGACAATGACGGCGAGGAAGAGCTCATCGTCTGCTCCGGTGTATCGCTTGGTGATATCCAGGGTGAGGGTTACATCAGGGTCTTCGATCTCGAGACCGGGGAACTGGAGTGGAAGAGCCCGGACCTTTTCGGTTGTATCGAGGGGCTGAAGATCATCGATCTCAACGGTGACGGCACCCTCGAGATCATCGTCTCCAACGGATACAGATACAGGGAGGGCTGGTGCTACATCTACTCCTTTGACGGTGTGGATTACAGGCGTGTCTGGAGGAGCGATAACATCGGGCCCAAGGCATACGGCCTCGATGTTGCCGATATCGATGATGACGGCGTCCTCGAGATCGTGGTCTCGAACATGAACGGGTACATCTTCGTATACGACGGGGAGACCAGACTCCTTGAATGGAGGTCGGAGAACCTTGGCAGGGATGTCCTCGGGCTCACCATCGCCGACCCTGACAGGGACGGACAGCTCGAGATAATTGCAGGCCAGGGCGGCTACAACGGCAAGGGTGATTTCACATCCGGATATGTTACTCCGCATGTCTACATCATCGACGGGAAGACAAAAGAGACGGAGGCTGTCCTCGGTGAGGTGGACACGGTACTTCTCTGGCTCAGGGTAGCCGAGATAATACTTGCCATCCTGGTCTTCGTCCAACTGGCGGTGCTTTCGAGACTCTGGATAAGGCATATCCGGAACCGGAGGTCGAGGTCTTGAAGGAGAATTTCAAGGGACGAAACATCAGACCCTACAGGTTCCTCGTCCAACTTATGGCCCTTGGTTTCATACTGGGGCATCTCTTCGGGATCCCTCCCTTCGGGACCTACCCCCTCTTCAGGAGGATCTTCCTCCCCAACGCCTCCTGCAGGTACATCACATCCGCGCCGACCTCCTGCTACTACTACCAGCTGCAGGATGGTTTCACCCAGGGATACGGGGACGGATACGTCAACGTCATCATCATGGTCCTTGTGGTCCTTCTTCTCATCATGCTTCTCGGGAGGGCGTGGTGCTCATGGCTCTGCCCGTTCGGTCTCGTCCAGGAGGGCTTCATGAAACTGAGGGAGCTCACCGGACTTCCTCCCTACAAGCTGAAATGGTCTCAGAGGGTTCTGCTTCGAAGGATCAAATATGCCATACTGTTCCTCACGGTCCTCATCTCCATCCCCATAGGCATCAACGCACTCGGGCTTGGCGGTTGCCAGTCAACACTCTCCCTCCCTTTTTGTCAGGTCTGTCCCGCAAAAGGTTTCTTTACGGTCTCGCAACAGGTCCTCGGCATCGAGCCATGGTCCACCACACTTCCGTGGATCGCCATCGTATCGCTGATGCTGTTCACCGTCAGCGCCTTCTTCATCGACATGGCGTTTTGCAGGATCTGTCCGATGGGCGGTGTAATGGCGATCATGAGCAGATGGTCGCTCCTGTGGCTCAGAAAGGACCCATCCAAATGCACGAAATGCAGGATATGCCTGAGGGTCTGCCCACTTGACCATGACAGGGTCTACGAGGATATGGAAGCGGACGATGTGGCCGGTGAGGACTGCACACTATGCGGGAGATGTGTGGAGATGTGCCCCGAGGAGGGGTGCCTGTCCTTCAATTACGGGCCGTTCAGGCTCAAGAGCTCAAGGAAGCCAAGGCAGGTTGGATTGGCGGGGATGGTTCACAGGTACAGGCAGAAGCATAAGGGTGATGGAGGAAAGTAGAAAATGGAAGAAGGACCGAGATACCTCAAGGACAGGGAGGGATACTTCTCAGAGGAGCAGAGGGAAAGGACCAAAAAGAGATCGAAGGAGATGGAAGCGCAGACATCCTCGGTGCTGAAAAAGCAGAGGAACAGGGCGAAGGCCATGTCCTACTTCGACGAGGTCCACAAATACGGTGGAGCGAGGTACCTGGAGCTCAAGGAGTTCCACGAGAAGGGAGGAAAAATAGTCGGAACCCTGTGCGTCATGGTTCCCCTGGAACTCATTAATGCCGCCGGTGCGGAATCCGTACGAATGTGTTCCGGCTACTACGAACCCGTGCACCCGGCAAACGAGCTTCTGGGGGATGCGGGCCTCTGCCCCATGGTCAAATCGACCCTTGGATCCAAGATGGTCTCATCGAATCCCCTGGTAGACCTCATCGACCTCGTGGCGGGCCCCGCCACATGTGACGGGAAGATGAAGCTTGCGGAGATCCTGGAGGACTGGGTCCCCGTCGTGATGATGAACATACCCCGGGTCAAGGTGGGGGACACCTCTTCCAGGTTGTGGGTCAAGGAATTGATCTACCTCAAGAACAGACTCGAGGACCTGACCGGCAGAAGGATCACCAAGAGCGCCATCAGGAAGGAGATCCGGAAGTGGAACGAGGCGAACCAATACTGGATGGAGCTCCTCGAGATCAGGAAGTCGGAAAAAACCCCGATCTCCGGGAGGGATGCGATGCTGGTCGTCCAGGCCACCCAGCTCGACAGGATCGACCGATGGAACAGGAAGATGAAGGAGCTTCTGGAGGAGTTGAGGGTGATGCAAAAGAAGGGAGTCCGGGCAGGGGAAGAGGGGGCCTCCAGAATACTTCTCGCGGGTTCTCCCATGATGTATCCCAATTTCAAGATACCCACAATAATCGAGGAATCCGGAGGCACCATTGTCACGGATGAACTATGCACGGGGTTCAGGCTGATGGCGGACCCCGTTATCATGGACGGAATGTCCAAAAAAGAGCTTTACGAGGCAATGGCCGAGAGATATTTCTTCCCGTGCACCTGTCCCTGCTTCTCACCGAACGACGAGAGACTGAGGAGAATGAAGGAATCCATCAGGGTATACGGCATAGAGGGGGTCGTCTTCCACACACTCAGGGGATGTCATCTCAACAATCTCGAGGCCACCAAGATCGAGCTCGCACTCAGGGAGATGAAGATACCCATGGTGAAGATCGAATCCGAGTACGACGAGGGAGATATCGAACAGGTCAGGACCAGGGTGGAGGCCTTCGTGGAGATGATTAAGGCCAGAAGGGAATTCAGGCTGATGAAGGGGGGAACGGCCCCTTGAGCGGTGACAGAGGCCCTTACGATCTCGGTATCGATGTGGGAGCCATCAGCATCAAACTGCTTCTCCTCAGGGATACGACCCCGGCCGCAAACAAGGTCGTGAACACCTCCATGGAGCCGGGAAAGCTTTCCGAGCTGTCCATGAAGGAGCTTCTGAAGGAAGAGGGACTGGAAAGGAAGGACATCGGCTACGTTGTTGCCACCGGTCAGGGAAGAAGGTCACTGGAATTCGCGGACCTTGCAAGAACGGATATCACGACCTTCGCAAGGGGGGCCCATTTCCTCGACCCGGATGTGGATGTCGTCGTCGACATCGGAGGCCACGGGATCAGGGTCATGAGGATGGGGGAGATGGGGATCATTTCCGATTTCAGGACCAACGACAAATGCTCGATCGGAACGGGCTGCTTCATGGACACCATGGCACATGCCCTTGAAGTGGACATAGACGATGTGGGGGAGAGGTCACTGCATTCGAAACTTGCGGAGCACGTGAACGCATCATGCACGATCTTCGCCGAATCCGAGGTGGTGTCCCTGATAGCAAAGGGTAAGCGTACGGACGATATTCTGGCAGGCCTGCATCAGATGGTGGCAAGAAGGATAGTGGCGCTTGTAAACTCCACCCAATCGAAGGGCAAGGTGATGGTCTGCGGGGGGGTTGCCCGGAACGAAGGTGTGGTGAGGGAGCTCGGAAAGACCATGAACAGGGAGATGGTGGTCCCGGAAATGCCCCACATGGTCGGAGCCCTGGGTGCCGCCCTGATGGCGCCAAGACCCAGGGAAAGGAAGCTTCTCATGAAGGAGGAGGAGCGCAAAGGAGAGATAGAAGTGAAGAGAACAACCTTCCTCGACAGACTTCTGAGGTGGAGATCTTGATCACGGCGGGGGTCGACCTGGGTTCGACATACGTGAAGGCGGTGGTTATCAAGGACGGGAGAAGGGTGGGTTACGGTGTGGCACCGACCGGGCATGACCATGACCTTTCCTCGAAAAAGGTCCTTCATGATGCACTCTCGATGGCCGGTCTGAAAATGTCCGAGATCGATCACATCGTATCCACCGGATATGGTAGAAGGGTTACAACACTTGCTGACGATAACATAAGTGAGATCTCCGCAAACGCCCGGGGCGTCCAGTGGCTCGGTTCCGAGCTGAATGTCAGGACCATCATAGATATCGGCGGTCAGGACACCAAGGTGATCTCCCTTGACGACGATCTCCAGATGATCAACTTCGCCATGAACGACAAGTGCGCGGCAGGGACCGGAAGGTTCCTCGAGGTTCTCGCAAGGGTTCTGGAGGTCCCGCTCGACGAGATGGGGCCCGTCTCTCTGAGAAGCAAGGACCCTGTTGACATCACAACCACCTGCCTTGTCTTCGCCAAATCCGAGGTGGCGAACCTGATATTCCAGGGGTATTCCAACGAGGACATCATCATGGGCATACACAAGGCTGTCGCCCGCAGGCTCGTGGCAATGGCCAAGAAGGTAGGGGTCAGGGATGTGGTCTTCTTCGACGGCGGCCCGGCCAGGAATGTCGGCATGGTGCATGCAATGGAGAAGGAGCTCGGCAGAAAGATGTACGTTCCCGAGATGCCTCAGATCGTAACAGCAACCGGGGCCGCGGTCCTTGCGGCCGAGGTACTTTTGAAAAAGGGGAAATGACGGCGAAATTGATAACCCTGAAATACGTTGAACAGATAGATGCGCTCTCATCCGATCTCCGGTCCGGTCCCTGGCCTTTCACTGCTCATTGTAATGCTCCTTTTCCTCTCTGGCTGCACCGATGAAGTGCGAAAAAGTTCGATCTCCGCTTTCTCGGCGAAGTTGACCGCCGAGGAAGAGATGGACCGCCACGATGGAAGCTACCATCTTGCTGTCGTCACGGGGTTGGAGCCGGAAGTGGATGGGCGCTGCAGGACCTGGAAGTTCACATACATTGATCAAGGTGTCCTGCAGGGTCCGCGCTCGCTCACCGTCCTCGTGGACGAAGGAGGCCTCGCGGGATCCGAGCCCGGGGACCTGGAGGGGAAGATACCCGTCATGAACTGGACCGTCGATTCCACATCCGCCTACGACAGGGCGGTCTCCGACCTGGTTTCGGAGGGCGCCATCTCCGGGAAGACCCCGGTGAAGGTGGTCTATATCTACCTTCTCGGGAACATGGAAAAGGACAGTGGATGCCATTGGTTCATCGGGCTCATCCTCGGCTCGGACAGTCCTCTGGAGGTTCAGTACAGGATCGACGGACGGACCGGAGAGGTGCTGAAGTGAAGCAGGAGCTGTCAACTCCGCGATAGATTACTTCTACCAGGGTGGATATCATACCGAGAAGGGAAAAATGATGGAGGAAACCGGAAGGTTCGAGAAGGATCCGGTCATCGACTGCGGCGATGTTGTCCTCAGAAGGTTCAGGATGGATGATATCGACGATCTGGTCCTGAATATAAACGACAGGGGCATCTCCAGATATACACTGAACATACCCTACCCCTACGGTCCGGAGGATGCCATAGATTTCCTCGAGAAGAACGAGAAATGGTTCGAGGAAGGCCGGAGCCTCGACCTTGCCATCACCGGGAAGACCGATGACCGGGTCATCGGGGGCATCGGGCTGATGAATGTGGAGTGGAGCAACAGGGCCGGGGAGATAGGATACTGGCTCGGACGAATATACTGGGGCCGGAATATCGTTCCCGCTGCTGTGAACGGATTCGTCGAATACATCTTCCGGTACATCGGCCTCCACCGTCTGTCAGCCGTGATCTTCGGACCGAACCTGCAGTCAAGGAGGGTGATGGAGAAATGCGGTTTCTTTCAAGAGGGGACCATGAGGGACCGTTACCTGCTCGACGGTGAGTTCGTTGACGGGTTGATCTTTTCAATCATAGGCGAGCATTGAAGATCTCAGGTTAAAAGATAATATCATCCGAACCCTTGACGATCAAGGACAGGAACCCGGAGCAGTCGGTTCAGGATCTCCTGTCAAGAAGATTTATATCATTACACGGTCTAGGAGGCTCGATAAAGATGGAATGGACACAGAAGTTCCGGAATTGGCTGGAACAGGGCAGGGAAGGTGCGGAGAAGTTGCTGGAATACCCCTGGGACGTCGAGGTGAAGGAGATAGAGGGGGACCCGCCGAAGGACCTCATCATCGCCTCTCACCCCAAGATACCTTTCAACATCGAAGTGGTTGTGGGGAAGCACTTTGCCAATCTCGTCATAAATCCGATCATACCCACGGATGCCATGGATGCCACGGAAAGGATGCGGATATACAAGAAGCTCCTGCACCTCAACACCGACCTCAATCTGATGAAGGCGGGACTGATAGGATACGATGACAATCCGGTCATCCAGGTGGACCTTGACCTCGAGTCGTTGAACGAGCATGAGTTCAACGACGCCCTGACGCTCGTCATCGTCGGAGCCCACAACATGATCAAGATCCTGGGTCTTGCCAACGAGATGCAGGAGTTCATGCTCCAGAGGTACAAGGCTATCGTTACCAGCAAGCTAACCGACGGTGAGACAAAGGATACCATCCTGGATTTCCTCATGAACAGGGGCGGGCTCGATCGGGATTCTGCCCAAAAGATCGTGGACCTGACAATGGAAGAGATAGCACAAAACGTCGAGGAGCAGGACAAGAAGGACGTTTCTGGTCCCGGGCCCATGTACGGCTGAGAGGGTGGTCCCGAGTTCGACCCCGGTTCCATCCGCATCTTGTTTCCACCGATCAATGACCAAGCGATCATAGGAAACTGTTATATACTACTGTGCACTACACACTACTATGGACCATACAATATCGGATCCGGACCAAATCAACAGAGGAATTGCCTGTCCGGTAGAATATGGTCAGGGAGTGATGTGATGAAGCCCAGATGGAAAGCTTTCGGGATACTGACGGGACTTTTCATTGGATCCGTTCTCCTTCTCACAGCATACATGGCCTCGATGGGCTACTTCGAACTGGACACGATGGAGGTCGTCGAGACACACGCCATAGAGGGGGAGCTCGAACTTGTCGTGGATAACGACTACGGGCTGGTGGAAGTCAAGATCTGGGAAAGGGCCAATGTCGAGATCATCGGGATCAAGAAGACGCTTTTCGGAGAGGAGGAGCTCGAAAAGATCGAGTTCATTGTGGAGAAGACCGATGATCTCAAGGTAACGGCCAGGAGGGACGGAGGTGCGACATGGGTCTGGATGGACATGAAGATCTGGATCCCTTCGACGATGAAAGTCGTAAGCCTGAGCTCCGGGAACGGGAGGATAAAGGCCGCGGGGATCAGAGGTGATTTCGATGCCAGTGCGGATAACGGGGGTATCGAAATGGAGAACGTGGAGGGCAACATCAGCCTGAGGACCGGAAACGGCAGGATAGACCTGAAAGAAAGCCGGGGCAACTTCACCCTGGAAAGCCAGAATGGTGACATCTACACAACGGATGTTAACAGGATCCTTTCCGCCGAGACCGAGAACGGATGGGTGCATATCCACGGATCGGACTGGGTCGGTTCCGTCCGATCGGAGAACGGCGAGGTCTGGGTGAAGCGTACCACTCTCCTCAACAGAGCGGAGACTGGGAACGGTGAGATCGTGATCGAGGTCCATGACATATTGATCACCGGTATGAAGATCAGGAACTCGAACGGCAGGGTAGATGTATCCATACCGAAGACCCTGGCGGTTAACTACACGATCGATGTCAAAAACGGTGACATCAGGTTCAGGGGTTTCGATGACGAGAGCAAGGTGGGTGTCGAGGGTTTCGGGCTGATAAACGGCGGGGGTCCGATGATCGACATAGAGCTTGACAACGGGAATGTGTACCTCAGGGGGGAGTGAACGATGTCCAAAAAGGCCGAGCCGAAAAGGGACGAGAAGTTCGAAAAAGAGCTCATCACCGGCCTCATCTCCCTGATACTGCTTGCGATCACGAACAATTCCAGAGAGCCCATGTACGGATACCAGATAGCCAAACAGATGGAGATTGGCAACAAGACAAATGTAGAGCTGAAGCAGGGGACCATCTACCCCGTACTCCGGACCATGGAGAAGAAAGGACTCCTGAAGAGCGAGATCAAGGCCTCCGGATCGGGCCCGCCGAGAAAATATTACAGGATAACCAGGAAAGGGCAGGACAAGCTCGAGGTCTGGATACGGGCCTGGGAGGACACAAGCGGTTTCGTCAACAGCGTTCTCAGGGGGGATCGGGATGGTTGAATACACCAAGATCAGAGACTACGTCAAGGACCTGAAGAGGGAGCTTGGAGGGGTGGACGAGGCCATCGTGTCCGATGCCCTGGACGATGCAGAGGAGCATCTCTCTCTCATGGCGGATGAGATCATGGCCTCCGATGGAGACCTGAAACGGGAGCTGGCGATCTCCAGGGCTGTGAGGGATTACGGCACCCCGAAGGAGGTGGCTTCCGCCTACATCGATCTGGGAGACGAGGTGAGGGAGAAGGAGGAAAAGATAAAGAAGAGGAGGGAGACCAGGTCCCTGCTTTGCGATATCTTCTGCGTCTACGGAGAGGGGAGAACATACCTGTCCCTCCTCTATCTTCTCCTGATGTTCCCGCTCGGTATCATCTACTTCACCTATCTGGTGACCATGATCTCCGTGAGCATGAGCCTCGCGATCTTCATCTTCGGCTTCATCGTATTCGGCCTGTTCCTCATGAGCAATTACGGACTGGCCTACCTCCACAGCAGGTTGACGGAGATGATGCTCGGAATAAGGATGCCAAAAAAACCCAGGAAGCTCAGGGCCAAGGGCACAATATGGCAGAGGATCAAGGCCATGTTCAGCGATCCGAGGATGTACTCCTCCGTTGCATACATGTTCCTGATGTTCCCGCTGGGGATCATCTACTTCACGGTGTTCGTGACACTGATCGCCATTGCGATAGCACTGATGCTCTCCCCCTTCACCGCAATGGTTTCGGATATGTGGGGGGTCCCCATAGGAATTCCGATGCCAACCCCTGCCAGGCTGGTGATCCTGCCCCTGTCGGTAATGATCGGTTTCGTACTCCTGACATGGACCCTGCACCTTTCGAACATAACAGCATACTACCACGGCAAGCTCACGAAGGCACTGATGCTGAAGAGATGAATTTAAGACCGAACAGGAAATACACATGTCATGAATGGTAAGGGGCATAAGAAGGCCCCCAATATCCGATCGGTCAAAAGACCCATCCTGGGTTTCCTTCCCGTGGAACTTATGGATGGAGTGAAGAGATGGCAGATGATAACATCGGGAACCCTGATCTTCCTCCTCCTTGCCCTGAGCCCCCTGGTGATATGGCTTTCCCATGATCCGGGATCTGTGAACAACCCCTGGATCGCGGGTGCGAAGACATGCGCATTCCTAGCAATCTCCACACTGGCTCTGAACTATGTCCTTGCGGCTCGTTGGTCCGTTCTGGAAAACCTGTTCGACGGTCTTGACCGCATGTACAGGGTCCACAAGGCAATGGGGAGAAGCTCGCTTGTTTTCATGGTCCTGCATCCGATATTTTTGGGCATATCAAAGCTTCCGGACTGGGATACGATACTGACCTACGTGATCCCCCTAGGACCCTGGAAGGTCGCCTCGGGTGTGCTTGCCCTATACATCTTCGTTCTCCTCATCGCACTCACCGTCGCTTTCAGGTTATCGTATCATATCTGGCATCTCAGCCACAAGTTCCTCGGGATCGTTCTGGTCCTTGCATTGGTCCATGCGATCCTGGCGGGAAGCGACATGGGATCCTACCCACTCCTCAGGTTCTGGATCATCTTTCTGAGCACTGCGGGACTGGTATCCTATGTATACATGCTCGTGTTCTACAAGCAGCTCGGGCCCAGGTACCGCGTCAAGGTTGTGAAGGTCCAGCATCTGGCTGCCATGACGGAGTTGAACATGGAGAAACCGAAAGGTTTTGCTTTCCAGCCGGGGCAGTACGTGTTCCTGAGATTCCCCAGGTTCGAGGGTTTCAGGGAGTTGTTTCCCTTCTCGCTTTCGAGCGATCCTTCCCAGAAGGACTTAAGGGTGTCGATCAGGAGATCGGGCGACTATACATCGGAAAAGATACCCGGGGTCAGAAAAGGTGAAGAAGTCATATTGATGGGGCCCTACGGCAAGTTCGGTGCCAGATATCTGAAGCACGACAGGGACATGGTGTGGATCGCCGGAGGAATAGGGGTCACACCATTCCTCTCCCTTGCGAAACATGAATCGCTGTTTCCCACCGGAAGAAGGATACATCTGATATGGGTGTTCAAGGACCCGAAGGACCCCACGCATGATTCGGAGCTGTTCATGGAAGCGAGGAGGAACGAGAACTTCGATTACATCCACTGGATATCGTCACAGAAGGGGCGGATAGATGCCGACAGGGTATCCGATATCATCGGGAGCGATGATGAACTGAGAAAGAGGACCATCATGATGTGCGGGCCCCCGCAGATGACAGCGTCGCTTTCGAAGCAGTTCCATAAGAAGGGGATACCCTACAGGCGAATGCTCTTCGAGGACTTCGACATGCTGGATTGAGATGGGGAAATCGATCCGATCAGAACACAAAATCTTCTCGGAGCCCGGATGGGGTATCCGATGTATGATCGGAGATTGACCGGGTCGGGGTCAACGATTTAATAATCGGACAGGTGTAAAGAATGCGATGATCGAGGTGTGCATGCAGATACTGCTCATCTTCTTCGCGCTTTTTTTCGGCGTGTTCATGGTATTTCTGGGAGCAATGCTCCTGAACATGGCACGGAAGAATATCAAGACCGCAATACTGGTGAAGAGTACCAGGACCTCGAAGATATCCGATATCAAGGAAGGCAGGGTGGAGCTCAAGGGATGGATAGAGCAGATGTCAAAAGAGCTCGTCTTCACACCTGTCATGGACAGACCGGTGCTCTTCTACGATACCTTGGTCCTGGAGAAAAAGGAGTACTCCAATTCCCGCGGAGGGACATCCAGGATGCTGGTACCAATATGGCATCGAAGGGACGGGGTGGAATTCATCCTGAACGACGGCACGGGGAAGCTCAGGATCAATCCCCTGGGAGCAAAGGTCGAATGTAAAACGATGGACAGGGCCCGATCATGGGGCGATAGCGGCGAGGTGGCTGATAGGTTCGTCGAATTCCTCGAAAAAAAGAGGCTCAGGAAGAGTGAAGTTCTGCTGCCCGGGTCCGGAAGGGATCTCTTCCTCGAGGAGAGATACCTTTGTCCCGGCCAGCATATCTACGTGCTGGGTAATGCGGTCAGGTCAAGGATCGACAAGGAACTGGCAAAGAAGCTGGGTGTCAAAACCCTCACCATCTCGAAGATAGCAAGGGACATGCCCTTCATCATCTCGGACCGAATTGAGGGGAATCTCGCCCTGGGAAAGTTTGCCATGGGAGCGGGCCTGGGATTTGTAGGGATCGTTATCACATCCATCCCCTTTTTCCTTGCGGGTCTTGCAATATATGCGTACCTATTCTGAACCCTGCTTCGGAGGACTCCCTTTTCCTGTCTTATGATCTATGAGCAGCTTCAGCACGCTGAAACCGGAATAGTCGATATCCTTTCCCAGCAGCTTCTCCTTGACGGCGTGGGGATCCCTTTCCAGATGCTCGATCATGGTCATGATGCCCAGCTTCTTCTCGGCGGGGTCAAGGACCTCGACCATGGAGCCGTAGACGACAACGCTCCTGTATGAATGCGAGCATTCTCCGTGAATGTACCCCAGGTCCTCGATAACTGTCCCGCAGGCTCCGGGGTTTTCCCTTATGATATCAAGTTTCATTCCTTTCAATGCCGAATGGAAGTAGAGGGTGCTCGATTCCTCGTGGAATCCGTAGCTCAGTGTAACGATGTAGGGTTCGTCCCCGGAACAGAGTGCGATGGTCATGTACCTCCCCCTACGGAGGATATCAAGGAGCAGGCCTCTGTCCTTTATTTCCCTCTCGGCCTTATGCATATGGTATCTTTTTCCGGTCACGTGCCTTGAAGGGTTTCCCTGGTTATTAAACCCATTTCAATGCATGCAAACACTATTAGACTAGTAGCGAATGGGCCCCGCATGTCGAGAAGGCCCAAAGGCAACGATGCATCGAGGTTCCGGGCCCTTGCAAGGGACCTGAAGGATGGAAAAGGCAAGATACAGGCGGAATCCGCCCTCAAGGGGATACAGGATCCGTATTTCAGGTCGCTCTCTCTCCTCTCCATTGCCATCCACACCAAGGTCGATATGGAGGTGAAGCTCCAGCTCATCGAGGACTCTCTTGCGGAGGCCTCCAGAACGGAGCCCCTCTGGAGAAGGGGGGAGGCCCTCTCCTACCTCCTCAGGGATTCATCCGGACTCGAAGAGGAACCGGTCAAAAGGATCGAGGAAGGTCTCCTTTCCCAGATAGGTCACTTCGAGAAAGGGGAGGGTCTCTCCGAGGCCATCACCAAGATAGCAAGGTATCTCCCCTGCACTTCATCGATGGGGCTCCTGAAGATCGCATCGGAGAACCTCGAGTTCTCGGGCCCCGACATGAAGGTCATCATCAAGAACTGGGCAAGGAGATGCTCCAAAACGGGGCCCTCCCCCGATGACATCATGATGTTCATATCGACGCTTTCCGACCTTCAGATGAAAGCGGAGCTTCTGGGTTACCTTCATCTGCAGATCCTGAGATCCGATCCCAAGAACATATCACCGCACATATTCGCCTCGGCCCTCTCGGCCTGTATGGAACTCGAGGGCCATGATCGGCTTTCCATGATAGCCTACCTTTCAAAGCATGCCTACACCCATGAAGCCATCGAGATGCTCATCGCATCCATCGAGATGCTTGCGGACAGCAACGATCGGGTCAAGGCGACGACCTACGTATCCTCCGGCGCCGACCGCTCCGGGAACAGTGATCTTGCCAACGAGCTGATCGACAAAGCCCTGAAAGAGGCCCAAGATGTGAAGGACAGGGCTGAAAGGAACTCATTGAAGTTCGGCATCGCCCAGGACCTGCTGAGACTCAAAAGGGACGACCTTGCCACGGGGATCCTCAGGGATCTCTCGAAGGGACCGGAAAAGGACCCGATCGCCGGTCTTGCGAGAAATCTCCTCGACAGGGAGAGGGCGGTAAAGGAGGAGGTGAAGGTCGAGAAGATGGAGGATGTCTCCAGACCTCCGGCCACATCGAACCCCGTACTTGCTCTATATGATACCTATGAGGGCTCCATAAAACAGGTCCATCTGAAAGCAATAGCAAGGGCAGCCCCGCTGTGCTACGGATTCGAACTGGACCTCGCACTCATAGGATTCCCCATGAAGGACCTCGGGGGACTGGTCGAGAAGGTTATCAGGGAAACAAACATCGGAAAGGGAGGCAGGTTCCTGAAGATGCTCCATCAGGAGGGGAGGATCAGGCTGGTCGCTGCCTCGAAGGGATCACCGCCAAAGGACTGGACCGATATCGGCCTCCCCGTTGCCACGACCTCCCAACCCGACAAACACAGGCTAGTCTCCCTGAGGGAGGCAAGGAAAAAGGCAGCCTACGCACATCCGAAAAAAGTTCCCTGCGTCATAATGGGACTCGGGAGACAGGGGCTCCCCCAGAACCTGCTGGCATTCGTTCCCTATCATCTGGAACTCACCGGAAAGAACGTTCCCCTCGAGACGGCAACTGCAATGGGTGTGATCGCATACATGATGCACCAGGCCTGAGGTCGATCCTCCTTAAAAATAGAAATATAATATGATATTATTACAATGAAGAGGGATCATGAAGAGAGCAGCGGTCTTCATCCACGGCTGGGCCGTGGACGACAGGATATTCCACAGGATGTGGATCAGGGAGAAGGGGTCCCCTCTCTACGAGCTTCTTGATATCAAGTTCGGATACGACCCCGTACCCCTCACTCTCCCGGGTAACTACCTTGATCTCGGGAAGGACTTCGATTTTTATGCCCGGCACATACTTGAAAAGCTCCGGGAGCTCGACGGATACGATGAGTTCCTGCTTCTGGGTCACAGCATGGGGGCGATCTCCATCAGGACCCTTCTCGCCCGCTCCTTTGAAAATGACCTTGAAGCGGTAAAAAGGAGGATAAAAAGGGGTATCCTGATAGGGGCCCCGAACCACGGGACGGTCCAGCCCATCATCGATTCGCTCTCGAGGATCCTGACTTCCATAGGCCAGCTCGTCCTCCCCGAGAACCTCACTGACCTCTGGAAGGCGAGGACCTCCTACCTCGAGGAGACCCCCTGCTACAGGGACCTGCTCCCCGAAGGGGAGTTCATGAGGGACCTGAACACGGATCGAAAGATCCCCCGGTGGATGGAACTTGACAATATCTGGACCCTGGACGACACCGTCGTGGAACCCTCGCATTCCTCCGTTCTCCCCGGTGTCAAGAACCATCTCATCGATTCCATCGCCGTCAACCATCTGAACATGCTCTACAGAAAGGAGATACTCGAAAAGGTCAAGGAGATCATTGAAGGGAACGCCACACCTTCCGGGCCCCAGGAGTTCCCTGACCGGAGGGGATGCGTTAACGGAGAACACGAATGGTGCCCCGACTCGGCTCTTCCCCTGATGGAGAGAAGGTCGCTCTGGAAATGCAGGGCCTGCGGAAAGGAGAACTGGACGCATCTTCTTCCCGAACCCTTCGGATGCCCCGTAAATCTGATCTCTGACGGGCCCCACAACTGGTCAAAGGTTCCTATGGTCCACTCATTCAGGTACAGATGCCTCAAATGTGATGAGAGGGTCTGGTATCCGGACCGCGGGTCCCAGTGATGTCAAGGGTTCAGTTTATATCGGATATTGTCAATTCAAGTATACCGGAAAGGAGGGATCCAAATGAATGAATTCGGATCGGTCGACGATATACTTGACCTTGCGATCAAGAACGAGGAAGAGGCCCATGATCTCTACATGAACCTTGCCGAGAGGATGGGGGAGGGGCCCATGAGGAAGGTCTTCATTGATTTTGCCAGGGAGGAGGAGGGGCACAGGATGAAGCTTGTTATCGCAAGGAAGGGGAAGGTCCTTCTGGGGGGGGCGAAGAAGGTGGCGGACCTGAAGATCGGGGACTATCTGGTTGCTCCCGCACCGGACAGGGACCTGGATTACCAGGGGGCCCTGATCCTCGCCATGAAGAAGGAGAAGGCCGCCTTCAGGCTCTACACGGACCTTTCTGAAATGGTATCGGACCCCCTGTTATCGAAGATGTTTCTGGACCTGGCACAGGAAGAGGCAAAGCACAAGCTGAGGTTCGAGATAGAATACGACGAGCACATCCTGAAATGGAACTAGGAGAACTCGAGATTGGCATGGCAATACCTCCATCCGTTCTCATCTCTTCTTCCAGGGACAATCCTTTCTCTGCGGACAGTCCGCGCACCCCCCTCCATTCCGGGATGCAATGGGCAGGATGACAAATCCCACCACCGAGAATATGACCAGTGATATGAGAAGCGGCCAGTTGAGATCGGTTATCAGAAACAATATGCCAACGAGGAATGGAAAGAACCATTGAAGGGCAACAGACCAGATGTTGACCTTGAAGGCCCTCCTGAAATCGGGTCTTGCTGCCTTCCTGAAGAAGAAAGCGGAGATCTTGCCGTAACCGCTGGGACACCGACCAGGACCATATCCGTAGCAATGTGTGCAGATCGTTCCCCAGAACCAGAACATGGTTATGACAACTATCACAAGATAAGCAGGGAGTACCAAAGGGTGTGCGAAAAAGCACACGACCCCGCCGAGAAGGACGGTTACCATATGCGGGAGCGCATCCCTTATCCAGCCTTTTTTCATCGGACGTCTCCTTCATTTCCTGCTGTGTGCTACACCTGCAAGAACTATCAAAGGTATCATGGCCAGTATTAAGATGATGGCGATCTCCGGCAGACCGAAGACATCATCATGTGTTTTCCCACCGATGGAGGGCGGGGTGTAAAGCTCCGTTCTGGAGGTGGGCTCCCCGCAGGACATTCCCCCGGTTATCATCACGCTCCCGTCCGTCATGGTCACGGCCGATACCCATTTCCGCCCCATCACAATGATGAAGGAATCCTCCCACTCTCCGGTAACGGGATCGAAGAACTCCAGGGTAGAATGGCAGCCGCCCGTCTGGCAGTTGGAACCCCCCATAATGATGACCATCCCCGAATCGAGAAGGACCGATTCGTGATTGTGCCTTGGAAAATACAGATCCGACTGCATGGTCCAGGTCTTCGTTTCCGGGTCGTAGACCTCGGAATCGGACCGATCGGGCTGACCCGGGGCGGAAAAACCGCCGCTGACAAGATATCTGCCGTCTTTCAGCAGGGCACCGCCGTGGTAACCCCTGCCGAAATTCATCGGGGTTGTGATCTCCCAGATGTCTCTGGCAGGATCGTAGATCTCGCAGGATGCGAAGGGTGTCTTCGTCCTCCCGTCATGGCCTCCTGTGACGAGCACCCTGCCATCCTTCAGAAGGGAAGCGGTGCACCTGGCCCTTGGAAGGTTCAAGGGAGACGCGCTCTTCCAGACCATTTCATCAACGTCCAGTATCTCGCATTTCCCGAGCGCACCCCCCTCGACGGAGAGGCCTCCGATCACAAGAATATCCCCGGAGCGAAGTTGGATGCTTCTCTGCCAGAACCTCCCGGAGATGAGGGAGGGACCGATGGAAAAGGTCGAAGTATCCGGATCGAAGATCTCGGTTGTGGAAAAGGAACGGTTTCCCTGGCCGCTGTAGTCGGCAAGAAGGGAGGGGTGGCCCCCTCCCTCGTATCCCCCGATGATGATCAGCCTTCCGTCAGGCAGACCCTCGGCGGAATGCCTCTGCCTGTTTTCCATCATATCCGGTCCCTCGCTCCATTCTCCGGTGGATGGAAGGAAGATCTCGGTTGTTTTCAGGGAGCGGTATCCGTCATCGGTCCCGCCAGTGATAAGCACCTTGCCATCATCAAAAAGCGTTGCAGTATGGTTGAACCTCGGGCCCGATATATCACCGACGGTGGTCAACGATCCGTATTCCTCGTGGGCCCCGGAGGCCGCCGGGATAATGAGCAATATGGATAAAAAGGTAAAATTCGTTACAAGGTTCCTTGCACAGGGTCTCATTCATGAATACCTCCCGCAGCTCTCGCACCTGTAGCGGGAGAAATCATTGTCGTAGTTCATCTCTCCTCCGCATTTCGGGCAGTCCTTCGGTGGATGGTCCTCCTCCTTTTTCTCATTTTCTTCGTCTTGGTCCCTGTTCCTGATATGGAAGAAAAGGGCCGCGCCTCCTCCGATGAGGGCAAGGAGAAACATGATAACAAGGGCCGCGATTATCATACCAGGGCCCGGATCGTCAGCATCCGATGGTAGCTGGTCATCATCCTCTTCCTCATCATCGTCGTCCGGTTCGGGGTCCTCCGCCACGGGAGCTTTCGGATAGCCTCCGGGCACGCTCACGGACCCTCCGTCCTCAACCGTTACCTGAAAGAGGGTTATCACATCCTTTCCATCGACGGAGACCTTCACATTGTATATCCCCCCCTCGACATCCTCGAAGACCGCAAGACCGTTCACATCGATGGTCCCTGTCCTCGAGGAGGGGCCCCTGATCAGATGGACCACTGCTCCGACCAGCGGATCATCATCCTCCGTCAGGAAAGGACCAAGGGTTATCGTGTAGCGCTCCGCAACCGGGACCGGTGATACATCAACAACCACCTCGTCATCCCCGCTCCAGGCTCCCCCATCATCGGAGACCGCGAGCTTGAAAACGTATCTCCCCTCAGCATCCGGAACGAAGGAGGGGCGGGCAGTGAGTGCATTCATCAGGTTGACCGTGTGCGATGTGCATGTCCAGTTGTATTCCTCTATGAACCCGTCCGGGTCATAAGAATCCCTTCCGTCGAGTGTGACGAGGTCCCCGACCGTTGCGGACAGGTCGGTTCCTGCATTGGCGACGGGGATCTCGTTGACGTCAGGCTGTATGATAGTTATGGTCACAGTGTCCGGTGCTGACCATGATCGGTTGTCATCCATCACCCGAAGCTGTATCAAATAAGATCCCCCCACCGCCGGAACGAAGGATGGTGAGGAGCTGTTCATGTTCGTGAAGACAATGGGCGGATGTGATGTGCAGGTCCACTCCCAGGTCAGGATCTCGCCGTCGAGGTCCGTGGACCCCGAACCGTCCAGGGTGACGGTTTCTCCATAATTGTAAGCCCTGTCAGGGCCAGCATCGGCGTTGGGAGGCAGGTTCTGCCCCCTCTGTATGGCAGTGATCAGCACCTCGTCAGGTGTTGACCATGTCCCGTTATCGTCCTGCACCCTGAGGCTGATGACAAAGGTGCCCCGCACATCGGGAGTGAAGGATGCCGACACCTGGTCGTCACTGTTGATCTCGACCGTGTGGGAGAGGCAGCGCCATTCGTGGAGCACTATGCTCCCGTCGATATCATAACTCCCGGATCCGTCGAGTTCCACCGTATCATCGATGAATGCGGAGCGGTCAGGTCCGGCATCCGCCACGGGTGGATCGTTGGGTTTTGTAACCGTTATGGAAACGGTGTCCGTGTCCGACTCGTTGGACCAGTCATCATCCTGGTCCTTCACCCTCAGGCTCAACTCGTACGCTCCCGCCCTGTCTGGGATAAATGAGGGTTTTGCGCTGGTCTCCGACGGAGAGAGGCTGCTGTCCCGTATCATAGACCCGGCAGGATACCTCGTCACGTTCCAGTCGTAGGTCAGTTCGGTACCGGCAGTATCCCCTTCGGGGGCATCCTCGGGGTCCGTGCTGGCGGTCCCGTCCAGGCGGACGGTCTCCCCGAGCATTACCTCCCGGTCCTCACCTGCATCCGGCACTGGCCTCCTGTTGGGGGGAGGCGGGGGAGGCGTGGTTCCCGAAGTATGGATCGTATATGCATCTATCCCCCCTCCCCATGAGCAGGCTACCGCATCGAGGTCACCGTCCCCGTCGAGATCAACGAAATTGGCACCGTAGCCGCTACCCCCGACCGTGAGATGATCAACACTTGACGTGAAAAGCTCGGTCCATGAACCCGGCTGATTGTTGATGAATATCCTAGCCCGGTCCTGACCGCTCGATATGGTGATGATGTCCGGGTCACCGTCTTGGTCCACATCGCCGAACTCCAGCTGGTTCCAGTCTCCTCCGCTTGTCGGCAGCCCCGAAGAATTGTCCGTCCATGTGAACGAAGTCCCGCCGGAAGAGCCTCCGCCGTTCCCGCACCAGACCTTTATTCCCTCTCCCCGTGTCCCGTATACCACATCATTGTCCCCGTCGCCGTTGAGGTCCGCGATCTGGACCCCGAAGGCCTCGTTCGTGGTCTGTTTGAAGCTCACCTCCGACCAGGACCTGGAGGATCCCTGTATGTACATGAAGATCTTCCTGGTGCTGAAATACGGCGTCGCAACAAGGTCAAGCAGACCGTCGTGATTGAGGTCGCCCGCGGCTACGCCGTCCATCTCGTATCCGGATGCGGTAGGGCTGCTCTCGGTCCAGGAGGTGGCGGAGCCGGACCCGAAATATGCCTTCAGGCCGCCGTAGTAGGAGAAGACGATATCCGGATTGCTGTCCCCGTCCAGGTCCTCCACGATCGCCTGGTTCGTGGATTTTCCGGGGCTGAACGCATGCGCCTTTGAGAATGCATGGCTCGAGCTGCTGGTCCAGATCTCAACAGCATTGGTCGATGTTGCATACCATTGTGATGGTATGGGAGCGACTATATCCAGGTTGCCGTCCTTGTTCACATCACCGAGACCGAGCGCTCCGTAGTACTCTCCCGAGCTCGAACCCGGAAGACCGGAGCCGAAGGCGGACCAGGAGGATGTGGATGTCGAGAACTCGAATGCGTATATTCCCTGAGTTCTGGGATTCGTCCTCCCGGCGCCCCCGAGGTATATCTCGTATTTATTATCGTCATCGGCATCCCAGGTCGCGACCGTGGTGAAGGATGACGACTGCGGCAGTCCGGTGGAATTCTTCTCGTTGCCGGTTACCGTTGCCCTTGTGGGGGCCCCGTTGACATGTCCGCAGGATAAACCCGATGAATACACTACAGATAAGGACGCCATCAGGAACAGTGCGGTCAGAACACATGCGGCCGCTCTTTTCAATCCCATACCCCCTTGCTTGAGTGAATCAAGGTGTTTTGATTATTAAACCATATTGATTATAAGTGGAACATGGGGAGTTCCCGGGGTCCATTACAGAGATCAGGGCAAGCTCCATCCCCCTGACAGGGGGTGGACGACAGACATGGAGCCCCTTATAACCTCGAACCGAAGATCCCTGGAGAATCCCTTCTCCCCGTCGATGTGGAAGGGAAGGGTCCTGTCCTCCATGCTTTCCACCCTCAGGGTCCTGAACTGCCTGTAAACGGTCATGTCGAGCCCCAGATGCTTTCCCTTGAATGCCTTCGGGACGTTTAGCATCGTCTTCAGTATGCCCGCATGTTTTATCAGGGAGAGGTCCAGGAGCCCATCGTTCATCCTTGCCTTCGGTGTGAGCCTGAACCCTCCGCCGCAGGTCGTTCCGTTTCCGATGGTGAGCATCTTCACGAAGGCCTCTTCGGGCTCGCCATCGTCCATTGTCAACCTGGCCTTCATATCCTTCCAGCGGGGGATCACCCTGAATGTGCAGTAAACATACTGAAACGTCGGTCCGTACCTCTTCACCATATCCCTTCTCTCTGTTACCTCGTGGTTGATGGCCGCATCCATTCCCACCCCCACCACGTTCATGAAGAGGCGTTCGTTCATCCTTGCAATGTCTATGGGGTGTCTCTCCCCCTTCACGATATCGGATATGCAACTGTCTATCGGTCTTCCCTCCCCGGTGATGGAAACGAGATCATCGTTGCCCGATCCGAGCGGAATGATGCCAAGGGCCTTTCCGCTTCCCGCCATCCCGTTCACAACCTCGTAAACGGTCCCGTCCCCCCCACATGCAACTACGATGTCCAGGTCGTCCCCGGACCTTCTGCGCGAGATCTTCTCGGCATCTCCCGGTAGATGCGTCTTTTCGATCTCGACCAGGAGCTCTTTACCCTGAGCCAAGGCTTCGGTCTCGAGCCTGCCGGCAAGATCATCCGGCCCGAGCCTGAACCTCCCTCTGCCGGCCTCGGGATTGAATATGCAAAGTACCCTCAGGGTCCCTCCCAATCAGGGGCCCCCTTCGGGAATGAGTTGTAGGTCCGAACCCAATTCTGTCCCCGGGGTGTATTGTACCTGCCTTGATTTAAATTTTCAGTGGAGGATAAGGACAACATGCCGTTTTGGCTCCGGTTGTTCGGGACAACAGGTATTATGCCATTTGACCTTCGCTCTTCGATGGCAAGGTACATCCCTCTCTACAGACAGTCGTTCGGTTATTCCTGCGGCCCTGCTTCCCTGCTGATGGTAATAGGCTCTCTGGATGAGGAAATGGCCATGAACAAAGAGCAGGAGATCACCATCTGGGAGGATGCGAACCTCGTTGAATCCCGGGCAACGAGCGCTCACGGTCTGGCACTGGCCGCACTGAGAAGAGGTTTCGGGGCCCGTGTATATGCCAACAGCATCGGAATAGGGTTCACGAGCAGGTTGAAGGAGCATTTTCCTGACATCGATCTCGAAAGAATGGATGATCTCTTCGAAAAGACCAGGTTAGAGGCAAAAAAGATGGGACTCGAGGAGATGATCGAGGATATTACCCTTGATACGTTGAGAGAGGAGCTCCGAAAGGGGTTGACGCCCATCGTTCTGATATCGACCGGGCTCATGGGGGAGACAGAAGAGATACCTCACTGGGCCGTCGTTACGGGGATCGACGAAGGATCGGTCACCATCCAGAACCCTGAACATGCAAGGGTTGAGAAATATCCGCTTGTAAGATTCGCAAAATACCTGGGTTTCCGGGGGAGCAACAGGTTTGTATGCATATTCGGTCAGCAAGGAACTCCGGCAGACCTCAGTATGCCGGATAATGGACCGGATCGAAGGACCACCCTGTAGATATCCCTGGCCCCCAACCTCTCCGGCTCGAAACGTTCCACATCGAGATATCTCTTGACGAGATCTCTTCCCCACCAGTGTACAAGGTTCAGGCTGCCCCTGTCTATCTCCAGTGTTGTAATCCCTTTTGTTCCCACCGCAGCTCCGGAGTTGTAGAGAAGCGGCACATTCGAGTCACTGCCGAAGAGGGGTCTGTGAGTATGGCCCATGAAGGTCATTATCCGATGCAGAACGGAGAACTTCTGGAGCCTCTCCTCCTTCACCGTTATCCCCTTCTTTCCAAGGTCCAGGCCAAGGCCGTGTATCTTCAATGGATTGATCACCGTCTTGAACATGACGGTATTGAGACCGTGCAGCCTCTCGAGCCAGTTCGATGCCTGGTGACCGTGGAGAAAGAACAGGTCGGCCTCCTCAAACCTCATCCTGACGGCCTCGAACTGTCTGTGAAAAACACTGTGTCCTTCGGGGAAGTAGAAGAAGGGGTCATGGTTCCCGTGGAGACGAAAAAGCGATATCTCGTCGCGGAACCTCTTGAAGATCTCGTATATCATGTTCCACCTGTAAAGCACCCTGTTGAGAACGAACTTGTGGAGGTCCTCCACATCACCGTTGAGGACCAACTTGAAGCCCCTTTCGAAATAGAAGTTCTCGAACACACTGGAAAATAGAGACGAGGTCCTCTTGAAATCGTCGTTTCTCGAGCCGTCCCCCATGTGCATGTCGGAAACGATGACATATCTGTCGGATCCGGATAAGGGTATGACGGGTGCCCTCTCGAAGAGTCCGGTCAATCTGTAGTGTATGGAGGGTTCTATCATCGCCTGCACCTTATCGCTATTGTTTCCTTCAGGGTCGGACCTAGAACGATTTCCGATATAACCATTTCCCATACAATGATACATTTGACCGGGTCCGGACCCGGTTTATCCGGAAATGTTCTGACCTTCACGGTATCAGGGTTCGTCGATGGATGTATCCTGTCCCCCACGCCAACCCCTTGAATAAAGCACAAGCGTCCCGATCTCGCCATCAACGGAACCCCTGAGAAGGTCCCTGTACAATTCCAGCTGCCGGTGGTGCTCCTCCCTGGGGATACCCGTCTTGAAATCGATTATCAGGTATGAGCCGTCCTTTCTTCTTGCGAGAAGGTCGACTCTGCCAAGCACCCCCATCTCTTCCCCGGTCTCGTCCTTCAGGGTGTTCACGATCTCCACCTCGTGGAAGGAACTCTCGATATCGAGGGCAAGGAGCTGTTCTCCGATGGAGTCAACGGCCTCCATTACCCGGGTCTTCATCTCTTTCCATCCGTATTCCGCAAGGACCCGATCCGGGTCCCTACCCTGGAGGATGGAATGGACCATATCCCCGAACTCGTCAGGTGGAATAGCCGTGGAGGGCGACAGATGATCACGGGGCAGTCCTCTTCTGTCCTCCTCTGTCCGCATCATGGACGAGGGAGACCTCAAAAACGTTCTTCCACTTGAAGGGACCGTCCGGAGCAATGGAAGATCGGCGCAGCTGTCGGCGATCCGGATATCGGGTCGCTCCTCCTCGTCAACCTCCTCTTCGGATACGGAATCCGGTCTTACGCCGATGAGCCTGACGGGGACATCTCCGACCATCTTCACCCCCTGGTCGATCTCCGAAATGGAAAGCTCCATGGAATCCCAGATGAACCTGAACAGGCCGTGGGGCTCCCTCTCCATTCCGCCCTGGTCCACCGGAACAGCCCCGCTCAGCACCAGATGGTCCCTTGCCCTGGTGCATGCCACGTACAGCTGCCTCTTCCTCTCTTCCGTCTCCTTCAGGGCGGATTCCTCCTCGGTCAGGGTAAAGGAGGGGGTCTTCACGAATTCGCCGGTATTATGGTCAGCCACCTTGATGGAGAGGCCCCTGTCCGGGTCGAGTATGTAAGGCGACCCCCATCCTCCCTTCGGCTCATGGTTCATACCGAGGACCAGCACCATGGGCCATTCCAGACCCTTGGCACTGTGAATGGTCATCATGGTGACGGAATCCTCCTCGACGTTCAAAGGGGGCTCTCCTTCCCTGGGGGGAGACTCCACGAGCCTCTTCAGCCTCGATGCAAGCTCCTGGATGGTGTTGGCCGTGATCTCCCCCCGGGCCCATTCCAGCAGGCGGTCGAGGTTCCTCGCCTCCCTTCGTCCCCCCATGGATGCATATACACCCGAAATGCGCAGTATCTCCCCCAGGGCCATGTGGGGTGGAAGGGACCCTGCAAGTTCCATGAAACGGATGATCATTGAGTGGTCGGCGGCGTGCTCATGAAGAAGCGAAAGCTTGTAGAGGAGCGTTCCTCCCCTCTGCGATGCTACCCTCATCAGGTCCTCGTCGCTGTGGCCGAAGAAAGGGCCCTTGAGCAGACCCGCGAGGGCCAGGTCGTCGAGGGGATTGGAAAGGAAAGCCAGCAGTGTGAGCACATCATCCACCTCCTGCCTCTCGAAGAACCCCTTTCCCTTGTATACCTGGAAGGGGATCCTCTCCAGCCTGAAGGCATCCTCGTAGTGGTTTATCCCCCTCCTGGTGGGCACAAGGACGGCTATATCCGAGAAACGGATGGGCCTCTCCGCCCCGTCCTCGAAGACGGACCATCCCCGGATAGCTTTCTTGATGGTCCGGGCGGCCTCGGCCCCCTCCCTGGCCTCGGAGCCCCGTGTCCCGAGGACAACCGTTACAGAGACCGAACCCCCTCCCCCGTGGTGAGGGTCAAGAGGATCGAAGGGGACCCCCCATTTCTCGGAGCCTTCTCCCATTATGGAGGGGAACAGGGAGTTCACGAACTCCATTATCTCCCGCCTTGACCTGAAATTCCGATCGAGGATCACGCTTCTACCCTGACCATGGGTCCCGAGGGTCTCCTTCGCCTTCAGGAATAGCCTCACATCCGCCGACCTGAACCCGTAGATCGACTGTTTCGGATCACCCACGATGAACAGTTTCGAGTAACTTCCCTCTCCCCAGAGCAGGTTAACGAGCTTCCACTGGTCGGGGTCCGTATCCTGGAACTCGTCCACAAGCAGGTGGTCGAACCTGGACCTGAGAGATGAAAGTATACCCTCCTCATCCCGTTCAAGAAGTGAGATCGCAAGTGATATCTGGTCCGAGAAATCCAGGCCGTTGGCCTTCGCCTTCTCCTCCTGGAACCTCTCCCTGAACCTGGAGAACACCTCCGATATGTCCCCGAGCCTTTCCGAAGCCCTCCTTGACAGGTCGTTGTCCACCACGAAGGGGAAGATGTTCTGGTGCCTGAAGACAAAACCGAAGATGACCGAGAATGCCTCCCTGATCCTTCCGAGGTCCGACTGCCAGACCCGGGAATTACCGAGGTTCCCCGCCCTTCTTTCCTTCCCCCCCTGGTTCATGAGAACGTCTCTCCGGTCGTGGAGAAGGGAAAGAAGCTTCACCATGTCCTCCCTGGTCTCGTTGTATTCCTCCATGAAGCTGAATACGGGACCCATCCGGACCATGAGCCGCACGGCCCTGTCCGGGGGGGCTTCCGGGACAGGCAGGTCCTTAATATCGTTCAGGAAGGGTATCACGTCAGAAAGCTCGCGAAAAACCTCCTCCCCGGAAATCTTCAGACCGGCCTCGAGATGCTCCAGTGATGCTTTCCGGAACTCCCCTGATCCCACCTCGAGGGAGGTCTTTCCCATATCCCGGAGCAGACCCTTGAGCAGCGAAGCCGTCCACCCCATCCCGTAATCCACTATGAGCCTCCGGAGTGCCGGTGATTCTTCACCCTCGCTGGTGAACATCTCGTTCAGGACATCGTTTATGATCTGGGAGGTCTCGGTATCCGTGAGCACCCTGAAATCCGGGTCGACCCCGCAGGGGACAGGAAGGGCCCTCACAATCTTCGTGCAGAAAGAATGGATGGTCGAGATATCGGCGGAATCGAGCTCTTCCAGCACCCTGTACCATCTTCCTCCCTCGGCTGCGGCAAGCTCCTTCACCGACCCCCTGACCCTATCTTTCATCTCGGATGCTGCCTTCTCGGTGAAGGTCAATGCAAGGATGTTCCGGGGGCGGATCGCGGGGTCGGACCCGAGTATGCGAACATATCTCTCCACGAGTATCCGGGTCTTTCCGGACCCTGCGCCGGCTGTAACACTGATGTGGCTTCCCGCATCCAGCGATTCTTCCTGCCTCGGCGTGAGATTCATCGGGCATCCCCCCTCCTGCAGACGTTCGAGAACGGACACCACTTGTCCCTGCATTTCACGTCCGCCCCGAACTCACCTGACCTCATTTTATCCACCATTTCCAGGCACAGCTGGACGGTGTCATGGACCCTGCCGTCGAGCTCCTTTATCACGGACTGGAGCTCCTCCTCCCCGGATGTCATGCCGCTCCAGACGCTCGCTCCGAGGGTCGGGTCCCTCTCCACCGCGCCTCTCTTTCTGACGTAGTAATATCCGCCCCCCCCGGGATAAATCCCCGGGAAGAGCCCTCTCACGGCAGAGAGATAGAGCGGGACCTGGACCGACTCCTCATCCACCCGGGAGCCGGTCTTGTAATCCCATATGAAAGTGAGGTCACCTCTCGGGGTCCGCAGGATGTCGAGCCGGTCTATGGACCCCCCGAGCTGGAATCTATCCGGTCCCCCCTCATCGCCCGGAAGGGAAACGGACACCGGAGGGTACGAGCCCTCGCCCATGCCGAACCTGAGCTCTGTCCGGTCCACGACGAAATGGCCCGGATAATTGGCCTCCACCTCGAGGAAACTGTCCAGCAGTCCTTTTTCCTCCGGTCCGCCGACGAACTGGTCCAGGAGCGCATCCCAGTAAGGACCGGAGTTCGGATATCTTGCCAGTATCTCTCCCGTGATGTCCTTGATGATGCCCCTTGCCGCCTCCAGGTTCGAACGGTCGACCCTTGGACCGCCTACGGGCGGGAACTCCCTGTAGAACCTGTCCGCCACAGAATGGAAGATCAGCCCCTTCTTCTCCGGCGGAATCCCCGGCTCGAGGTCCTCGAGCTCCCGGATGCCAAGAACGTATCTCACGAAGAAACTGTAGGGACATTTCCTGTAGGTCTCGAACTGGGTCACGGACCAGATATGCTCCTGGCCGTAGCGGTCGGCCAGGCAGGATATCATGTCCTCTTCCGTGATCCGGCCGAAGGCCCCATCGCTCTCCCTGCTTCTTCGGTCCCTCATGGAAAGGATGCACCTTCCGATCCTCTCTCCGGCATCACCCGTGAGCCTCAACAGGTCAGGAACCGAGAAGATCTCCAGTTTCTCATCATTGCCCCTGTCCCGGTAGGACATGTACGAGGGGTCGCTCAGCTCCCCTATCCTTCTCTGGACATCCACGGGTGATCTCATGTCCCCCCTTTCCTCCACGGGCACCAGTTGAATGTCCTCGATGAACGAGGATACGGAAAGTGGGCGGTCGCTCGAGGATCGGTGGTAGCATAGGACCGGGTCCCCGGAGGACCCAACGGCGATGGCAAGCTGCTCCAGAAATTGCCGCCTCCCCCGTTCATGGGGAAGTTTCAGGACATCCCTCTCCTTCTCGGACAGTAGTCTGAAACCCCCCTCATGAGGGGGCATCTCTCCCTCGGAGAGACCTGCGAAGAAAACGGTACCGTGGGGGAGCCCGACACTCTCCGTGAGCCCCATTATTCGGACCCCCGGGACCCGTGGAGAGGACCTCACGCTGATCTTGGAGATCTCGAGCCTGAGCAGGGTCACGAACTCCCTGAAAGTGATCTTCCCCTCAACCAGTATCCTGGCCCTTCTCTCCACGGCGCGGATGGCGGAATAGAACCCGTGAATACCGGAGACGTTGAGCTGAAAGGGGCCCTCTCCCGGAAGGGAGCCCTCGAGCCGTTCCCCCTCCTCTATGATATGAACGAGCCTTTCGTGAACATCCAGATCCTTCAGGAGATCGAGGACTCCCGAGGTGTGCTCGCCGACGGCTTTCCTGGACCCTGCCATGTTCTCGCCATTTTTCAGGAACCTCGAGAGCGGCCCGGCGATCCTGCTGGCAAGATCAACCGTGTGAGCGTCCACCCCCTCGGAGGATGACAGATCTTCCAGTACATTCTTCCAACCTTTGAAGGGATCCCTTCTCTCGGGGCCCATCATGGCAGCCCTGGTGACCGATTCGAGGTCCTGTCCCGATATGGTCCGTCCCTCATCATTCCTCAGCCTGAAAAAAGGAGATGAGAGCGATGCGACCACCTCGGGCCTTCTCAGACCGTTCAGGAAGCTTTCAATGAGCCCCAGAATGGCAGACACCAGGGGGACCCTTTCCAGTCTCAGGTCCTCCCCCTGGTCCACCGGGACCCCGTATTCCCCCGAGAGCTCCCTCACGATATCGTCGTGGTCCTGTCTTATCGGCAGGACCACCGAGAACTCAGAAGGGTCCATGCCTTCCTCGAGCGATCTCCTCTTGATCTCCCTGAAGATCCTCCTCAATGTATCCGTCCGGTCCATTCCGGAGATCGAAGGGAACCTTCTTTCCGAAGATAGTCTGGAAAGTGCCGTCTCCCCCGGCAGCGGGATCGAGGGATCGAACTCGGGTCTCGGCCCGGCCTCGATACCGGTCAGGAACCCGGGTAACATCCTCGAGGGATGCTCCATGATCATCGTCTCCGCTGATACGGATATCAACTGGGAGAGCATCCCCTCCATCGAAGAGGACAGCTCCCCGGGAAGGTATATCCCCACACGTGATAATTGCCGCTCCCCGCTCCCCAGGAGGTCCCTCACAGCCGACGGAAGCATGTCCCTGTCAAGGAGGTTCCTCCTTCTCAGCTCCTTAATGTATTCCGCATATATCCCGGAGAACTCGGCGGACCTCCCCGTGGATGACGAATTGGCCAAATGCCTGAAGGATACACCCTGTGCCAGAAGCTCACCTATGGCCCTGGAGACAGCCCGGACCATGCCCGGTCTCGGTTCCCTTGAACTTGACAGGGAGCCCGGCTCCATACCCTTCATTATGGACCGCACGATCATTTCCCTGGTGGACAGATCAATGACAGGCGTCTGTCCGCCGAGATGGTCGTAGAGCTGCCCCGGCAGCCTGTTCATGGAAACGATGTTTCCCGTGAAACCGCCGGTTTCAGCGATCCTAAGTTTGAGCTCCTGGACCATCCTCTCCGTTGGAAATACAAGAAATGTGCGACCCTGATCCTCGATCTCCCTGCCGGACATCCACCGGTAGAGGGATAGACCTCCGTCGCAGAGGGTGGTCCACCGGAACCCGATATCCGCGCTCTCGGAACCTCTCATCATCATCGAACCCCTGTATTCCCCTGTGTCATTGACCGGGGATAATTCAAATGGGAGGGGGGAGGGTCGGGTAAAAGTATCGGTCTAAATGAGGTCCGAAAGGTCCTGGGGGACCACGAGTATCGGAATGTCGCAGTCGCACATCAGCTCGAAGGTGACCCACTCCGCGATGATCCTGTTTGCCGATGCGCCGACCAGGATGAGGTCGACCTCCTTCTCCACAGCGAAGGTCTTGAGGGTGTCCACCAGGTCCCCGCTCTTGTAGAAGGATTCGACATCGACCCCGGCGTCCTTCCCCTTCTCCTCGAATATCTTCAGGGCGGCCCATCCCTCGCTCTCCTTGACAGTTGCAAAAAGGTAGTTGGGGTCCCTCACGTGGACCACAATCACATCGGCATTGAGCCTCCTTGCGACCTCGATGATGTAATCCCCCCTCTCCTTCGCCGCCATGTAGCCGGATGTGGGCACCATTACCTTCTTCTTCCGCGTCATCTCATCCCCTACCTTGCTCATCGTGAATAAACGTTTTGTTCAGGATGTCCGGTCGCCCTCGAACCTCGAACCCACCCTCAATGTTCCGAGATCGGCCATCCTCTCCGCGAAAGCGTCATGCTTGTGGATGGATTCCTCGGATATGGATCGGACGTGGATCGTGACATCGTCCGGAAGGTCCCTGTACCTGTCGAGGAAACCGTCGATCACATCCCTTACGATATCCTCCACGAACTTCGGGTTCCTGTGGGCCTTCAGGACCAGCTCGGCCTCGCCCTTCCTCTTGAGGATCTCGTACGTTGGGGAGGAGAGGTTATCTTCGAGAAGCGATATCAGATCATTGGCCTCTATATCGATATCTCTGTCCCATCCCACCTCGATCAAAGCCCTGTTCTTCTGATTGTGGGTCGGAACGGGGATGTGGTCAAGGACCGATACGGCCTCCTCTCCGAAACCCTTTTCCCTCAGTTCATTCCTCAGGAGCTCCCTGACGTTCTCCATGGCGCACGGGCAGGCCGATAGGCCCGATACCTCGACACCGATGGACCTGAAAGGCGGCCCGTCGTCGCGGTTGATCCTCGCCTCGGCGAAGATCCGGTAGTTCTCCGTCACCTCCCTTCCGTCAGGGGAGGTCTTCTTGAGGAAATAATCCGCACTCAATCTTACATCGGCGTAAGTGGCGTATTCATGGGATTTCAGAAGCTCCCTCGCTATCCTCTCTACGAGCCTCTCGAGGGAATCGCTCTTCACCTCGACGGCCATGTCGATGGCTCTGTTGATCACCTCCAGATGCCTTGACATGTGTGAACCCTTCTGCCGGGCCGGGAGGTTCACGGAGATATCGAAATCTGGGATCAGTGTTATCTCGGCCCCGGGTCTCCTTATCGTAACCGGCCGTTTGACGCCGGATATGCCCACGCGGCTCAGAAAGAAGCTCGATTCCATGGCGCTGCTCTGGATATCCGGAAGTTCAGCCATTTATTCACCCCGGTAAACGTTTTACGGTAGCGGCAACTGGAGCCCCGGCCGAGAAGGAGGAGGTAGGGTTCTCGATGGTGTCGGATGAGAACAGGCCGTCGAGGACGGGTTGGAGCCTCTCCATCCCACCTCCCGTGAAGAGACCGTGGGCGCATGCGGCAAAGACGGACCTCGCCCCCTGTTCCCTCAGTGTTTCCCCGGCCTTCATTATGGTTCCGCCGGTGGCGATGATATCATCCACTATGGCCACCGTCCTTCCCTCGACCTGAAGCTCCTTGGGGGTCATGACCACTGTCTTTCCATCGATACGGGTCTTTTCCAGATTGTCGAAGCCGCATCCGATGACCTCCGCGGCCTCCCTCGCGTATCCGATCGCCCCCTTGTCGGGGGAGAGTACGAAATCCACCCCGGCATTCTTCAAAAACTCCCCGACCACTCCCATCACGGAAACGTTCAGGGCGGACCCGGTGTCCGTGAACTCTTCAAGGGTGGCTTCCTTGTGCAGGTTGACGCATATCACATGATCGGTGGAGTGCTGGATATGATGGCACATGGTCCTTGCGGTGAATGATTCTCCCTCCCTGAAGACCCTGTCCTGCCTGGCGTAGCCGAAGTATGGTATGATCCCGATGACCTGGTCGGCGCCCTGGTCCTTCAGGAGTCTCGAAAGGATCATGTATTCCACCGCATTATGGTCGGGATAGGTGGACTGGACCAGTATCACATCCTCTCCCCTGACATCTTCAAGGAGCCTGCAGTAGAGCTCCCCGTCCGGGAATCTCTTCAGCTCCCTGTTCAGTAAGGGAGCGTCCAGTATCTGCGAAAGGTTCTCTGACAGGGAGGGGTTCGAGGTCCCCTGAAGTATCCTCATGGAATAACCGGACCATGTGAGTTACTTCAGGTAGAAAAATGTTTTCTGACCCGCACCGAAGCAGCTCACTCCTCCTCGATATCCTCCCTGTCCACCCAGTAGTGGGACCAGGGTCCGACGAGCGGCATCTCCCAGCACTCCCCCGAGCTTGCCTTGAATATGGCGATGAGGGCTATGACAGCGTAGACCGGGAACCACCAGAAGGTGAAAAGCGACACTATAATGTTCTGTGCTATCTGGAACCTGACCATTTCCCGGTCGACCCCCCTTTTGGATTCCAGTGAAAGGTAGGCAAGAAGGCTTCCGAACGGGGTGGCATTCGCCATCATCATCAGACGCTTGGTGGCAAGATGCTCCGTGGTCCACTTCTTCACGGGCTCCTTTTCGGGCTCCTCCTCCTCAACCGGCTCCTCTTCCTCTACCGGCTTCTCGTTGATGGGTTCCTGCTCCTTCTCCTCTTTCGGCTCTTCCTCTTTCTTTTTCTTCCCCTTCTTCTTGTCCTTGTCGAGGTCCTTCAGGACCTCATCCACCGTTGGGACCTTCTCCTTGGAGGAGCTCTTCTTTTCCTTTTTGGGTTTCTTCTTTTCCGCCGTTTCCTCTTTTACTTCCTCGTCCTTTTTCTTCTTTGCCATCGGAATTCCCCCTGTCTCCCGGGATATGATACTATCAGGATATCAATCTTTTTCGATCCGGACCGTTGAGAACAGGACCTTGACAGGAACCAGGATAAAACTCAGAGCTCTTCCTCTATCCTTATCAGCTCGTTGAGCTTGGCGATGCGCTCCCCGGAGACCGCACCCGTTTTTATGCAGATCGAGGAGAAAGCGACACCCAGATGGGCTATGGCAGGGTCGGTCGTCTCCCCGCTCCTGTGGGAGATGACGTTCTGGAAACCGGCTTCCTGAGAGAGCCTCACGGTGTCAATGGTGCCCGTGAGAGTTCCGATCTGGTTGGGTTTGATAAGTATGGCATTGCAGGCACCCATCTCTATGCCCTTGTTCAGCCTGTCCTCGTTGGTAACAAAGAGGTCGTCCCCTATGATGAGGCAGCGGTCGCCCACCTCCTCGGTGAGATCGGCGAAACCCTGGAAATCCTCCTCGTCCATTGGATCCTCGATGGAGAACAGGTTGTATTTGTCCACCAGTTCGGCCATGTACTGGATCTGTCCCTGGGTATCGAGCGCCTTGGAGGAATATTTGTATTTACCCTTATCGAAGAACGATGACGCGGCAACGTCAATCCCGGCCTGGATCTGGAACCCCAGCTCGTCGGCAACCCCGTTGCATGCCTCGTGAACGATGTCAAGGGCCTCATCGTTCGTGACCTTGGCCACCCATGCACCCTCGTCACCCTTGCCCAGTGCAGCGGTGGGGAACTTCTTCTTCAGGATGCCAGCCACCCTCTTGTGGACCATGGCCCCTGCGAATACGGAATCTCTGAATGTCTCACCCTGCGGGATCACAAGGAACTCCTGGATATCCGTGCCCCCGATCGCATGCTTGCCACCCCCGATGACATTTCCCATGGGGTAAGGCAGGTCCGTGTTCATCATCCCCCCGATGTATCTGTAGAGAGGTAGCTCCAGGGCGTCGGCGGCCGCCTTTGCGTTCGCGATCGAGAGCGCCACTATGAGATTCCCACCGATCCGGGACAGGTCATCCGTCCCGTCTATGTCCACGAGCTGGAGGTCGATCTCTTCTTGCTCGAAGGAGTTCATTCCAAGGACATTGGGGACGATCTCCTCCCTGAAAAGCTCCATTGCCCTGTCGACCCCGTCCTTGGGTATCGCCACTACCTCATGGGCCCCGGTGCTCGCACCGCTGGGTGCCCCGAAGCGTCCGAATCCGTCCTCCGTCCAGACCTCGACCTCGACCGTGGGATTTCCCCTGCTGTCAAGGATCTTGCGTATGACAATGTCCTCGATGATCGTCATGAAACCACCTGTGGGGCCCCATATGAACCAAGGGTAAAAGCCTTTCGGAAGTTGGTGTCGGGTATGTCCTGTCCCCTGTGTAAAATATTTTCATGAAATGAAAAGTATGGAGATACACTTATGATAACAATATCTCCGTTCTTATATCACAATATAGGATCTCCATCCTTCAACGAACTGTTGTGGATATATCGATAATTTCAAAATAGCCGACCCTGACCCGGCCCATGGTGCATGTGGAATGATCTGTCCATACGGTATTCAGTTCTGTTCGAACTCGTGGTTGCAGAACGCGCAGCTGATGGTCACCCTTGACAGGTCCTCGGACCTTGTCATGGACTTGTCCAGATGGCTGCATACCGGACACGGTTTGGAGATCATACTGTAGTTATCCACTTCATGGGTCTCTCTGCTTCCTCTCTTGAACAGGTCTGTCAGGAACATCTTCTCTTTCACCTCTTTTCTCCGATCTCTCGATCCCTTTGCATCGGCAGGTTTCCATTTTCAATACAGGGGAATGTATTGTTCGGGAACCGCATTCAAACGGTCCCACCATCTCGGGAATGGCTTTCTGACATAATAAAGAGGGTGTACAAAAATGCGGCCAATTATGCGAATGATGACACATTACGGGTATCGTTGATGTCATTTTTGTCAAAACCCTTTCTTCCGGGTAATAGATCCTTATAAATATTTTAAATAATACATTATATAATATGATGTCCGGATGTCAGAACTCCTGAGCGACCAACTCAACCTTGATCTTCTGAAATGCATCTGCCAGGGTGAAGGGGTGGAGGTCAATGTCAATTCCCTCTCGAAGACCTTCAAGAAGCACAGGAATACCATCAAGATGCATCTGAACGATCTTATCGATAACAGGATCATCGATGGTCCGGCATATCCGCTGCTTTGGACATTCCGGGAATACCCTCTTCTCGTGATAGCAAGATCGGACCTCCCGAGGTCTGATGAGGTCCACGATTTCATCATAGAGGACGAGCACATCGCAGGGGCCTTCAACGTCAGGGACGAGGAGTACAACATGCTCTTCATGGAGTTCCACGAGGACCTCTTCCTCTACGAGGAATGGAGGGACAGGATCGTGCAGGAGAACAGGATACCCCCGAGGGAGAAGAGGTACCCGGCCAATTCGCTGTTCTTCAGCAACAGGAAGATGATCAAATACCAGCCCCACTCTTCCATTGGCATCATGGAGAGGAGACTGAAGAAAAACGGACATATCGACATCAATGGGGCAAGGATCGACCCGCTCTCGTTCTCCATACTGAAAAAGATCATGACGGGGGAGGGGATAAGGACAGTGGAGAATACCCTCTCGAAGAAGCTCGAGGTCCACAGGAAGACGGTGGAGAGAAGGATCTCGGCCCTCATGGAGCAGGGGATCATATCAAAACCTGTATGCATATATCCGGAGTGGCTCGTGCCCCCGGACCATATCCTTGTTTATTACATGGTGGAAGCCAGGAGATCGAGGGCGAATATAATAAGGGAGATCAAGAGGGACCCGCACATCCCCATGGCCCTTCATGCCCATATCGGGGGATACAATCTTTTGGTTTTCGGTGTCTTTTCAAATGTGGAGAGCCATTTCATCTGGGAGGAATCCTACGAGAATAAGTTCCCGGGATGCTTTGGCAGGATGAAGAAGATCTACCTCTCCCCGAAGATGACGACCACCATAGACTTCAGGAAGGTGTCGATCGGAATACTGAAAAAATACCAGGAAAAGCTCAGGTCAGAGAAATGACCCATTAACGGGACCTGCCTTCGAACCTCCCAAAATGGGGTCTCAGTTCTTCATTCTCCTTGAGTTCCAGAGCTTTGAGTGCCTTGATGTATCTGGACGTCAGGCTCCCGGAGAAGAAGACCAGGAATATGAAGAATATGTAAACAAGCTCGGGTCTGTCGATGACAACCGATGAGACAGAGAGCACGAGCAGTAAAATTATGGTTCCGTAGAGTACGATCGACAATCTCACGAGCCTTTCCATGGGGGCCACTCTCCCGAATGGTTCCATTCATGGAAGTGGGTGGTATTTCTTGTTTGCGTCCCTGGGCGGGGAGGCATTCCTCATCCGGATCATCGAATAACAAAGAGTGGATGAGATGACCTCCTCCCTAAGATCCCACAATGATCCAAGGGGCCTCAGTTCCACATCGAACTTCTTGAGTTGCTCTGGCAGGCTCTTTATTTTTGACATATTCAACGGAATGACCGGCTTTCCTGAAATGTAATATCCGGCGTTCTCGTCGATCGGACGAAAACCTTTCCCTTCGAATTCATACATGTAAAGGACCTCCTCATCGATCCTTTCCATCCAATCCCTCTCGACATAAATGATCGATCCTGCCTCTGAGTCCCCGAAGTATTTTCGAATATCATCACCCGTGGTCAGGGGGCCCCTGTGAATACAGATCCTGGGGCAGTCCCTTGGCAAGAAATAGTTGGGTAGATGCTCCTCATCGATCGCCCATACCGCATCGCCGTCGATATCGTAGGTGTCGACTTTGACCGGTCGGGGTTCGAATATCCTGATATCCGGAAACTCGCTGATATGGAACAATCTCATTCAGATATCCTTCAGATGATATCTGCTTTTGAGATATATCACATCATCTCCCATACCGCCCACATCCCCCCTGATGCCCGGGTACCTCTTCAGCTTCCTCCTCTTCCTCATGGAGCTTCTGATCAGTTCGTCCACGAACTCGTTCCTTCTCCTCTCCTCCTTAGTAGGTATCGATCCCCCTTTAAGGAAGATGAGGACACCTGATACCATCACGATCCCGGCTATCTTCAGCTGGAGGAGATCGGGAGCGAAGATCAGGTAGAGGGCTCCGAGAGAGAACATGAAAAATCCCATATTAACGATTATTCCTCTCATGGGGGCCAATTGTTATGATGAAATAAATGGATTCTTGTTTGGATTTTCAAAATATTAAAAATATGATTTCAAATTCCATAGCATCGGTTATCGGTTAAGCCCATAATCCCTCCCTGAAACGTTTGCGGTTTACATGCGGGTCCAGTGGCTGGCCAGATCTTTGCGAGCTTCTCATGTAGCCTTATGATAGTGCTATTGAATATTATTAATGGTTTCGATAGCATACCCCATGATCGTGATCATGAATGGTTAGAAGAAGTCGAAAACATCAGTATCATCGGCAATCAAGGCCTTAACCGATGACGTATGCTGATAACATATAAATCAATGTAAGTACATGTATTTCATAGAGATTCTGGGAGAGAGTGTACCTCCAGAATTCAATATTCATATCATAATCCTAAGGAGGATTCCGAATGAGAAGAATAGGAGTCGTAATAATTTCTCTGTTTTTCGTGGCAGGGGACTTGTTGTTTCTGAACGATGATACAACAACTTCTGCCAGCAACAATCTTCCTACCCGATATGACCGTGACCTCACCATGGACATGAACATCTCGGAAGCATCCCTTGGCTCATTCATAGGCGAGGCAGATTCTGATGCGTCAGGTTCGTCTGTATCCGGAGCCGGAGACGTGAACGGTGACGGGTTTGACGACATCCTGATTGGAGCTTTTTCGAACAATTCAGGCGGAAGTAATGCCGGTCACACGTACCTGATATCCAGAGAAAGATATTCCGAACCATTGGAGGTCTATTCGGTCGATCTCTACTCCGACTCGGGATTTTCAACCCAAGTGAAGGTTGCCGATATCGGAGAGACAATATATGTCGAGCTCAGAGGACTTGATAGCAATACTTCCAATATGGATACAGCTGTTGTAAATGCGACTTCAAGACCGGATTCGTTCGGATTGATAAAGGTCATATGTATTGAAACATGTCTCAATACTGGGACATACAGAGGGATCTTCAAGGTCCCTCCTAAGACAACCTACCTCGACACATTGAAATTCTATTCGAGGAAGGATCCGACCAAAGTTGATACGCTCTACATTGACCATCCATTCAGACCGACTTCGATAAGCTCGTTGAAAACGTACTTTAATGATGGATATTAAATCGAGGTTGACAAGGTGGAACTTGGAGAAACCATGTACGTCGAGGCTATCGGGACCGATGCGAATTCAATTTCCAAGAACCTTGCTCTTGTGAACATTTCAACCGAGTACAGCATATCGGTCCCGTATCCGCTGATTCTTCATGAGACCGACATCAATACGGGAGTATATAGAACAGAATTTCGAGTTCCCAATAACTTTTTCTGACTTGAGAACATCAAATTCACATCGTGCAGAGACCCGAGCTTTTTCACTAATGTGAAGGTTGACATACCGTTCAGACCAACATCGATAGATTCACTAAAGGTCTGCCTGGATAGTTCATACTCGAAAGAGATAGAGAAGGTGGAGTGGGGGGTAACTATCCACTTCGAGGTGGTAGGGCAGGACGCAAACGATCTGACAAGGGACCGGGCGCTCATCAATATCACCTCGGACAAAACAATGCAGGTTCCGATAGTATTGCCCATCCATGAGACGGGGATAAATACCGGAGTATACCGGGGCTGGTTTACTGTGCCGGAATCGACGAAGATGCTTGAGAACTTGACCATCTCTTCGGCAGAGAACCCGTCAAAGAGCGTAAAGCTCATGATATGCATACTGGTGGAGATCGGACCGATAGAACCTGTTCGAACTGCAAATGAGGACGAAGAATATCATATACAGTATTCGAACCTGGGATATGCTGACGATCCGACATGGACTTACAGTATCAAATGCGATTCGCTGATGTTCGACATCGATACGTTAATCCTATCCGGTATCCCAGACAATGAGGAGGTCGGGATAGTGTCCGTATCGTTCAATCTCAGTGACGATGTCGGTCATTTCGATGTCCAGGAGTTCAACATATCTCAGCAACTGACCAGGATGTTGAAGATCAATCTTTCCTAAGCTACTCATTATTAGAAGCACCAGATGGGATGACCATTAACGAAGCCACAGGGATGATAAGGTGGACTCCAAATGATAATCAGGTGATGCTTCATACTGTCACAGTTCAGGTTTCGGATGGAATTGAGATATCAACAGCTACCTTTGAAATAGATGTAAAAGAGGGTATTTCCTCTTCCTCAACTATAGTGATCGGTATCGCTATAGGTGTCATTGTTGGAATACTTGTTCTGATCGGGATCATTTTCCTGGTGAGAAAGAAAAAATCAATGGACGAGGAAGCTATGCAAAAAGGAGAAGAAGAACGGACAGCTCTTGAAAAGGAAAGAGAGGAAGAATTCGCGTCATATGAAGATTTATATGGCGTTCCTGCTCCTGTCGAAGAAGAAGGGATGACAACTTCGGAGTTGAAAGACTACATTCATGACCAAATAAATGAACTTGAAGAATCAGAATGAAGAAACAGGCTCCCATCAAGATCGATATTGCCATTTCGTGTTAGGCTGGAATCTTGCCGTTTCCGTCCATTCTGGGCAACGTTCTCATCTCTATTCTCCTTTTCCTTTCCCCGCTCAACCGGGCAATTATATCAAACCTTTTCCCTTACCCATCACTCCCACTGGAAATCCCACTTATCCTTCTTTATATCTTTCTTTTCCAGGGATCTCTGATCCATCCTCAGTGTGTAATAAAGCCTTTTTACAGTGCTGTAAACTTTTTCTGATAATATCTTGGTGTCTTCCATTGATGTTAAGACAGATCAGAGTGTATGATGCGCCGGTCAGTAAATTCTATAAATCACAAAGAATGTATATGTATCATTTGGAAGGACAGGATCATCATGTCGATCGTGGAGAGAGATCTCGATGAGTACCGAACAAGATACCGTATCCTCAAGACCCTTTTCGAATACAACAACGATCATCCGTTCGTATCGCTCGAGAGATCCGAACTGCTGACTGAGCTGAAACTTCCGGAAAAGGACCTGGAGAACAACATCAGGTTCCTTCAGGACAAGATGCTTGTGGAAACCGTATGGTTCATGGGCGGCGAGTTCTGGACGAAGATATCGAGCGAGGGTGTGGAGGAGTTCTACAAAGCGGAGAAGGACCCGTACAAGAGAACGATGTATCTTCCTCCGGTTATTCTGTTTACCGATGATGAACAAAGTCCCCTTGACGATATCTGACCCTGTTCCTTATTTCCACTGCCACAATTACTCAGAGGAGGTCGTCCCGCATACTTTCACAAACAACATATCCGTCCTCCGACATACACCGGATATGAGCTCCGATGAGACAACGAGGATAGCAGACCTGAAGGGAGCCGTTTCCGAATTCGTAACAGAGAGGGAATGGGACCGCTTCCACAGGCCCAAGGACGTCGCCATGGCGCTATCGATCGAGGCATCGGAACTGATGGAGCTCTATCTCTGGGACCGGACCCCCGATAGAAAAAGACTGGAAGAGGAGCTCGGAGACATACTCTTCTTCCTGGTCGACATGTCCATTCGCGAGGACATCGATCTCGTTGATGCCTTTCAAAATAAGATGGAGCTCAACAGAAAAAAATACCCCGCTCATCTTGTCAGGGGCAGGGACGACAAATACACGAGCTACATGGGGGCCCCCGAATGAAGGACGATCTGATACTGCATAACATAGGCAAGCTTATGACGTTCCCCGGGGAGGGCCCCGTCAAGGGAGAAGCGATGGACAGACCCCTGATGATCGAGAACGCTGGGGTCGTTGCCTCTCAGGGTAGGATAACATTCGTCGGGAGCGAGAAAGAAGTATGGGAAAAGGCCGATCTCGATGAGAAAGCGGTCTGCATCGACTGCGAGGGGAGATGCGTGGTCCCCGGTTTCGTGGACCCCCACACCCACGCGGTTTTCGGCGGTACAAGGGAGTTCGAGCTCGCAATGAAGCTCAAGGGAGCCTCTTACCTCGACATACTGAACACTGGAGGAGGGATCCTCCGGACCGTGAAGGATACCAGGGCCCTCAGCGTGGAGGAGCTGACAGAACAGCTCGACCGTCGCCTCGACAAGATGCTCCGTTACGGAACAACCACGGTGGAGATAAAATCCGGATACGGTCTCGACAGGGAAACGGAGCTCAAGCTGCTAAGAGCGATCAAGGGATCAGAACATCCTATGGAAAAAGTGACAACCTTTCTGGGGCCCCACGCGATCCCCCCTGATCACAAAGAGAAACCCGACGAGTTCATAGATCTGATGATATCGATGCTTCCTGAGATAGCAAAGGAGAACCTCGCGGAGTTCGCCGACATCTTCTGCGAGAAAGGTGTCTTCACAGCCGAGCAGTCAAGGAAATTCCTCTCGGCCGCAAAGGATGCGGGTCTCAAGGTCAAGATCCATTCCGACGAGATCGAGAATCTCGGCGGCACAATGATCGGAGCAGAGCTCGGGGCCCGGTCTGCGGACCATCTTCTTGTTTCCGGGGATGCGGACCTGAAAGCCATGAAGGAAGCGGGGACCATCCCCGTACTGCTCCCCGGAACCCTCCTAACGATCTTCGAGGACAGGATCCCCCGGGTCAGGGAGATGATAGAGATGGGGCTTCCTGTCTCGATAGCAACCGACATCAATCCCAACTGCATGGTGGAATCCCTTCAGTTCATCATGGTCCTTGCATGCTACAGGTTGAGGATGACACCGAACGAGATACTCGCAGCGAGCACTGTCAACGCTGCAGCTGCCATCGACCGTTCGGGAACTAAGGGGAGACTGGCGCCCGGATACGATGCTGACATAGTGGTCCTCAAGGACCCCTCCTTCGAGCATGTTGTCTACAATTTCGGCGTCAACCACGTGGACAAGATCATCCTGAAAGGAAAAATGGTCCTCGACAAGGTAGGGTGGTGAAAATGGACCTGGACACCATAATACTGAAAAGACATTCGGTGAGGGAATACACCGGTATGACCCCGACAGATCGGGATATGGAGAAGATAGTGCAGGCCGCCGAAAAGGCACCTTCCGCAGGCAACCTCAAGGCCAGGAAGATATTTGTTTTCAGGGGTGATACAAAGAGAAAGAGCCTCATGGAGGCGTCGCTCCACCAGACCTTCGTCGGGGAGGCCCCCTTCCTGATCCTTTTCTGCGCGGACACAAAAGCCGTTGAACCATACAAAGAAAGGGGTAAGAACCTCTACTGTGTCCAGGATGCGACCATCGCGGCGACCTTCGCGATGCTCAAGGCAACGGAACTGGGTCTTGGCACCTGCTGGATAGGGGCCTTCGACGAGGAAAAGATCTCGGAGGCGGCTGGACTCCCGGGCCATCTCAGACCGGTGGCGCTTCTCACGGTGGGTTACGAGAAGTGATATCATGTGGACATACGTGATAGCCTTCACGGAGGACCTCGGGAGATTCCTCATGGTCAGGTCAAGGAAAAGGGGGGGCTGGGAGATGCCAGGGGGGGGTTCCCGGCCCGACGAGAAACCACTGGAAACATCGGAAAGAGAGTTCATGGAGGAGACCGGGCACGCACTCATTTCAGACAAAAAATGGCATACAAAAATGGGTGAAGGTTTCGTATTCTTCGGGATCATCGGCGGGGGAGATACGGAAAAAAGAAACAGGCAGGAGATAACAGAGGTGGGACTCTTCTACGAGCTTCCCGGTGACCTTGCCTACCCGTCCCATGAGTACATGCCCCTCATCAGCAGGGGAAAAGAGATCCTCGGAACCCGGATCATCTGATCATGGGTATCTCCCAGCGGTCACCCGGGTTGATATGCTGTATATGCCTTGCCGGCAAATGCTGGTGCGCTTTTGCGACATCTGCGAGGTTTACCGAGCCGTCATCCATGCCCGTAATTATCCCTATCAGGTCAACGATATCGGTCCTCTTCGGATCCTCAAGTGACCCTATGAAGACCGTCTTGTCCTCGGCATGGACGAGATCCAGAAGCTCATCGATGAACGGCCTCGTTGCAGTGTCCTTCAAACCCTTGGGGGTCACGAGGTTCAGCAGAAACCCCTTACCGGTCTTGGGGTCCCTTCTCATGAGGCCGCAGGAGATGAACTCCTCCGCGGCCGTTCTGGGATCCCCCATGAAGCTACCCCCTATGAATATGGAGCCTTCGTTGCCTTCCTTGAATACCGACCTCAGATCGGAAATGGTCAGCGACCTCTCCGTTCGCCCGTAAATCGTGTCCGCTAGTGATACGACGATCCATGACATCAATGCGTCCAAGGCGGCAAGGGTCCGGGAGAACGGCTGCTGACCGTTTATCTCCTGGAACCTGTCCTGGTCTATGGAGACCACCTTGAATCCTCTTTTTATCATGCTGTTCTTTGCGTGGTTGGCTATTGTCCTTGGCATCGATTCGAGCGTTGCGGACGGCAGTATCAGGAAGTTGAGCACTGTGGCACCAAGCCCCTCACCTATCGAGGCGACAACATGGGCCCCACCGCTTGCGGTCCCCCTTCCCAGGGTGGCGATCTGGATGATCAGGTTGTATCCCTTCATGAAAGGCTCGAGGTCCCTGCGGGCGTCCTCCACCGACCTTTCCCCGAGCTCGGTCAGTCCCATGGACCCCTTTCCGCCACAGAGTCTCCTTCCGATGAGGAACTTGGTATCCGCTTTTGCGAGCGGAATGTCCTGGTCGTCCGTGGTCATGAAAAGTGTGTCTATGTTCTCGCTCGACGTTTCGTGGACGAGCCCGAGTAGCCTCTTGGCACCGCTTCCGAGACCCACGATCAGCACCTTTCCCGCCCTTTCCTTGGAAAAGGATCCGCCCTTGATGTTCTGCCGCACCTTACTTGCTCCTGTAGATCATATGCTGAAGGTCCCCGTACCTCTCGTCGATCACATGCAGGGCATGCGTGTACATCGCCATGGCACGGATGTACTCCGGCGTGTTCTTCGTGTTCTCCGCATACGCATTCAGCTGCTCCAGGTAGAGCAGGTCGCTCTTGGCCTTCTCGGTCAGATAGTTTTCTCCCATCTTTCATCCCCCTTCGATTGCCCGGAAAGGTTCTAAGACCGCGCCTGTTCCCCCGAAAGCGGTCGTTGCTCCACGTATGAGGACCATGCATCCCTTATGATCCCCGTTCATCTTCAGTGCGTCATCGAGTCCTGCTGCATCTCTATGGACCTTGCATCCATATCCACGCGTGCAAGGTCGGCATCCTCCTTCCTGTCCTCCATCAACCGTTTCCTGATCTCCCTCAAACCCAGCTCCACGGCTTCCGAGAGAAGGGTCTCGACCGAAAGAGCGTATCCGTAGAAGTCATGCAGACGGGTTGCCCTCTTCAGGGCATCCTCGGAAACAGCGATCTCCACCCTGTTCGGCCCCGGCCTCACATTCCGGACGGACAGCTGCTCCACCGCCATCTGTAATACATCTGTCTTGGACATGTCGAGTTCCTTCTGGAGCCTCTCCAGTATGCCCACCTGGTCCCTTGAGAACCGAGCAGATATGGTGGAGATCTTTCCCGACATGGCAACACCTTACGCCCTATTCCTTGCGTTCATAATACCCATATTACAAACGTAATACGTTTATCGCACTCTTGATATTTATAGATTTACTTTCTTTCGGTGACCCCCCTCCCCCCCCTGTTACGGGGGCAAAAGATTATTTGAACGTCGAAGCCTTTCCTTGACCGATGTATCTCACCAAGGAAGAGGAGTCGGTCCTGGAAGGGGAGAAGGGGGAGGCCCTGTCCTTTGCAATGAAGATCCTTGTGAACCTCGGAGACCTCGAGGAGGCGAACAGGTTGATCCCGATAGTTTCGGCGCATGTCTCGGGGGTCTCCTACCACACAGCCGGGGAGGGATTGATCAAACTCCTTCAGGAGCTCAACGGCATGCATGCGAAGGTATCCGTCCCCACGAGCCTCAATCCCGCAGGTATGGACCTCAAAAGATGGGAGGAGATCGGATATCCGGAGGATTTCGCCTCGAAACAAAACATCATAATCGATCTCTATGCGAAAATCGGGATCGACATCACCTGTTCATGCATACCCTACGAGACCCCTCACCGGATGCATCCCATCAAGTTCGGGGACCATATCTCCTGGGGGGAATCCAATGCCGTCATCTATGCGAACTCCGTCGTGGGGGCCCGTACCAACAGGGAAGGCGGAATATCCTCACTCGCCTCCGCGATCATAGGAAAGACACCCGAATGGGGCATGCACCTCGACGGACCGAGGATGCCCACCCTCGAGGTGAATGTGGATGGTGAACTCTCTCATTTCCATTACAACCTCCTCGGAGCATACATGGGAAAGCATTACAACTCGAACATTGTCCTCTACAGGGGGCTTCCAATGAAAATAGCGAACGGCGACCTCAAGCACCTCGGTGCCGCGATGGCGGCCAAGGGGGGCCATCCCATCTTCCATATCGACGGGGTGACTCCAGAGAACGACCTGATCGCAAGGTCGATCGAGGACCGGAGGATCGTGGACAGGATCAGCATATCTCCCCGGATGCTCGAGGAGGAGAAGGAGAAGCTCTATCCCGGTCCGGATAATGAGATAGATGTCTTCGTCCTCGGGTGCCCGCAGTTCGGCTCCGATGAGTTCCAGCGGCTCCATTCCGTTCTCAAGGGAAGGAAGGTGAAGAAAGGCAAGAGATTGATTGTCTACACCAACAGACCATTCCTCGAAGGTTTCGATTCGAAAATGATCGCATCCCTCCGGGAGTCGGGGGTGGAGATCGAAAACGACACCTGCATGGTGGTGTCCCCTCTGAACAGGTTGGGAATGGAAAGGGTGGGGACAGATTCCGGGAAAGCGGCGCATTACATCCCGAAGATGTCAGGCATCGACGCTGACCTGCTCCCCATAGAAATGATCGTGGAGCTCTGCGTGAAGTGAAATGTTGAAATCATCCGCCGCAAAACTAATAAGATCATCCATACCCAGATATGAGGAAACCCGTCTTGACATCTCCTAAATAAGTACCTCATCCATATACATTCAGCAGGCGGACAACTTGGTATGGAGGAGATGAAGCCTATGGACCGAAAAAAAGCGATGGGCATTCTGATATCGACAATGTTCATGATCATGGCCCTTGGTGCAATGATGATCATTACATCCGGGGTCGAAGGAGCATCAAGTGATGGAAACAGTATTACAATGGTGAAGAAGATCGAGGATCTCAACTACAAAAATGTTGAATTCAGTCCCGATGGGAAACTGCTTGTCACCTCATGCACAAACGGAACGATCTTTGCCTATGACACCTCGGATTGGACCCTGAAGAACATTGTCAGGTCCCCCTACGAGAACTTCGACATCGAGTTCGACCCCAGCGGGAAGATGGTAGCGGTCGGTAACAGCAGGTGGGATTCAACCCAGGGAAGCATCCACATATTCAACACTTCCACCTGGGCACCCATCACCAATATGAGCCAGGGTTCCAAGGTCTATTCGATAGCATGGAGCCCAGATGGCAAATATCTGGCTGCCGCCGGCCCTCCCTGGATCCAGATCTGGAGCACGAGCACCTGGTCACCGGTAAGGACCTTCAGGGCCGATATCGTGTTCGAGGTGGCATGGAATCCGAACGGCACACTCCTTGCACACGGGAACGGGTCCTGGGACGGATGGGATCCATGGGGGACACCCTCAATAGAAGTCATCTCGACATCATCTTGGACCTGGAAGTACAACATCACCGATTTCCCTGAACAGGACCACCCGTTCTTCCCTGCAAGCATCTGCTGGTCAAACGATGGAAGGACCCTTGCCGCAGCAAATGAATCACTGGCCCTCTACAATAACAGAACCTGTTACAGTTATGCAGATAAAGGAGATTCATGGATACAGCCACTGGAATGGAGACCACGGGGCAAGGTCCTTGCTGCCGGCAACGGCTCCCAGTTGGATTTGTACAACGGTACTTCCGGTGACATCATAATATCTCAGGACACGAGCAGCTGGATACATGATATTTCCTGGTCTCCGAATGCGACTCTCATAGCGGCTGCCTGCCAGTGGCAGATACAGATCCACCGGGTCGCATTGAAGGACACGGGAGAAGGATCGGGGGGTGGAGGTGAAACTGACACCGATCTCGACGGGGTTCACGATCTGTTCGACGCATTTCCTACGGATCCCGCAGCCTCGAGCGACGAGGATACCGACGGATATCCCGGTGTCTGGAATCCGGGGAAGACCCAGGATGACTCCACCACCGGACTCGAGCTCGACAGGTTCCCAACAGACCCGGCAGCCTACAAGGATACGGACACTGACGGTTCACCTGACAAATGGCTGGAGGGCAAGGGTCCCGGGGATTCGACCACCGGTCTCCATATTGACAAGTTCCCCACCGATCCCGCGGCATCGACCGACACCGACGATGACGGGGCCCCCGATGCCTGGAACCCGGGAAAGACGATCGATGACAGCGTCCTCGGTCTCCAACTGGATTCATTCCCAATCGACCCCGCGGCCTCCATTGACGACGACAACGACGGCCATCCCTCCTCCTGGAACCCCGGAAAGAGCATTACCGATTCCACCACGGGCCTGAAACTGGATATTTTTCCGGATGACCCTACCGAATGGGCGGATACCGACCTTGACCTGGTCGGAGACAACGGAGATTATTTTCCTACCGACCCTGCGGCATCGGTGGACACGGATTCCGACGGTTACCCCGACCTCTGGAACACCGGCAAGACGGCTGCGGACTCCACTCTTTCCCTCTCCCTCGACAAGTTCCCATATGACCCGCAGGAATGGATGGATACGGACAATGATATGGTGGGGGACAACGGGGACGCTTTCCCGGCTGACCCGGCAGCTTCCGTCGACGAGGATTCGGACGGTCTCCCCGACAGGTGGAATCCAGGTAAAACAGCCTCCGATTCCACGACGGGTCTCCGTCTCGATCCCAGACCCGGGGACCCGACCAATGCGGATGACGACGGCCAGGATCCCTTCTGGAAGGATTCGGTTTTCTGGAAGACCATAATTCCCATCTTCCTGATCATCCTCATCCTGATCATCATCGCTGCGATCTTCATTGCCAGCAGACGAGCGCCCGTCAGGGACAGGGACCCCTATTCATATTACAGGAAAAAGGTACTGAACGACGAGGACCCGAAAGGATACGATCTCTCCCCGGAGGAGCTAGACGAGCTGCTGGTCGAAAGTGAGGAGGAGGGCAGGATATCGGACGGGACCCTGAGGTACATAAAAGGATATATCGACGGTGAGATGTAATCAGGTAGAGATAGGTGAAAAGGGATGGTGCAGGAGGAGAGACTGCTTGATAATCCGACAAGGAGGAGCCTATACCACCACATCCTCGCCTACCCCGGGGTATCGTTCACTATACTCAGGAAAGTATTCTCCACCCCGGAGGGTACCCTGAGATACCACCTCAGGCAGCTGGAAAAGGGAGAAAGGATCAGCTCCAGACTTAGAAAGGGGAGGAGATGCTTCTTCCCCGCGGAGGGCTCCGACCTACAGATATCGCTGAAGGACAGGGCGCCGGACCTCTCCCTTTCACCGTCCCAGGAGAGGATCCTCTTCACCGTGAACAGAAGACCGGGAATGGACCAGAAGGACCTGGCCCGGACCCTCGGAATGAACAGGTTCACTCTCGCCTACAACATAAACCGACTCATGGAGGGCGGCCTCATCATGAGGTGGAGGGACGGAAGGGAGATCAGATACAGGTATCTGTCCAAGAAGGAGCTGGATCACGAGATCATCAGAAGGGCCGCGATAGACCTTCTCAGAGGGGGGATATCCGAGAGAACCTTCAATACGATCAAGAAGACCGTTGAAATGGACTGATGGATCATTTCTTATTGTCCTTGAGGGATATCTTCGAGTTCTCCTTAGTTGGGGCGATCTTGAAGAACGTCTTGTGGAAGCCCCTGAGCTTGAAGGACTGAAGGGATCTCGTAACAAGCTCGCTCCCCTTGAGGTCCCCGTTCTGTGAGGCTATGTAATCGAAGGAGAGATGGGCCAGCCCGCACCTGAGATAGCTTGTAAGCTTCTCCTGTGATGCTCCCTTCTTGTACAGGATCATGAGCCAGTCCCTGAGCTTCTCTTCTCCCACCTTGAAATTCTCCGAGGGGACCTTCCCTCCGGTCCTTCTCATGTGATTGTTGAGCATGTTGTGAACGATCCTGTAATCCTTCTCGAAGCATTCATCGAGGAGCCCCTCCTCGATGAGCTTCCTGTCGAGCCTTGAGATTATCCTGGAATCTGCCATTTTCCGGCCTCCTTTTATACCCAAAGATTACCCTGACATTATTTCCATTTTATCCCCTTATTTCTCACCTTGGTCCTGAGATAACTCATGGGAAAGAGGAGCATCATGGATATGCCCGTCAGGATTATGGAAAGGAAGAAGGGAACCCTCGGTCCGAGGGAATCCCATAGAATTCCTGCTATCAGGGATGAGGGGAGAGCGCAAAGGCCTATTATCATCTGGAAACCTCCGATGGTGCTTGCCTTCAGATCTGGATGGGCCATTTCTGATACCAGTGAACCCTGGACAGGGTCCAGCGACCCCTTGTGGAGCCCATACAGCAGAAAGGAGATGATCAGAGAGAACATGGTCGAGTAGATGACCATCAGGGAACAGACCCCGGCCCATATAACGAGGGAGAGCATGATCACCCGCTCCCTCCCGATCCTGTCGGAGAGCCTGCCGAAAAGTATGGAGAATACCGATGCGACAGCGGTGAATAAGAGATAGAAGACAGGCACGGTCCCTTCAGCCACTCCCGTATCCCTACTGAAAATAAGCAGGAACGAATATGAGAACGATCCCAGGGCGAATATACCACTGAGAAGGATGTAGACCCTCAGGCTGGAGGATATGCTCCTGAAAGAAATACCCTTGTAAGCCCTGGCCTTTGAAGTCTTTCTCTCCCTTATCCTTCTGAAAATGAGCATTGCTGCAAAGAGGGATGGAATGGCGGCAAGAAGGAAAAGGGTCCTGTATCCAAGGGACCTGAACAATATGATCCCGATGACTATCCCGAAAACGGCCCCCAGGTTGTCCATGGACCTTACGAGCCCGAAATTTCGGCCTCTATTCTGATCCGAGGAGGCATCCGCGACCATGGCATCCCGGGGGGAACTTCTTATCTTTCCGGAACGGTCCATGATCCTGAAGGGCAGAAGCCATCCCCAGGACGGGGAGATCGCATACCCGATCCTGGAGAAGGAACCGAGAAGGTATCCCGTCCAGATGAACACCTTTCTTTTCCGCAACAGATCCGAAAGATACCCCGAAGCAGCCTTGGAGATGGATACAAGAGCCTCTCCCACTCCATCCAGCAATCCGAGGATAGCCATATTTGCCCCGAGATACTGTGTCACAAAGAGAGGCCAGAATGGATAGATCATGTCGGAGCCCATGTCGTTCAGAAAGGAGGCGGCGGCAAGTGTCCTCACCTTGCCTTTCGAATCGGCTGAGCCTGAACCATCTTCCGACGGACTATGCATTCGATCTCTCCCTTTTCCTTTTCTTAGATCAAATGCTTTTGATCCTCCAACCGAAGTAATGACCAAACTTTATTAACCTTGTTCATATGGACCAGATGATATCATGAGGATCGCATCGCTCATCTACGACAGGTGCCAGCCAAGAAAATGCGGCAAGGAATGCTATAATTTCTGTCCCAGGGTGAGAGCCGGTGATGAGATATTCTCCTTCGACTCGAAGAACAAACCCATCATCGACGAGGCACTCTGCGTGGGCTGCGGGATCTGTGTTCACAAATGCCCCTTCGATGCCCTCAGGATCACCAATCTCCCCGAAGAGCTCGATGACGACATCCTGCACCAGTTCGGACCCAACGGGTTCAGGCTCTTCAGGATACCCTATCCCCAGGAGGGAAGGGTACTCGGGCTCCTGGGTTCCAACGGCATAGGGAAATCCACGATCCTCAACATCCTCTCCGGTACCATGCTGCCGAACTTCGCCCTTGGGATAGAAGGGGACGATGATGAGGGTGACGAACCCAGACCCTTCGGGTCGAAGACCATGGAAAAAGATGAGATCGAGGACCCGCCCAGGGACTGGGATGACGTCAAGGAGAGGTTCGCAGGGACCGGGCTTCATGACCATTTCCAGAAAATAGCGGAAAAAAAGCTTCTATCCGCCCTTAAACCCCAGTATGTCGACAGCATCCCGAAGGCCTTCAAGGGAAAGGTCAGGGAACTCCTGGAAAAGGTTGATAGGAGACGAGTGAAGAAGATAACCGACATTCTGGAGATCGACCATATTCTGGAAAGGACGCTTGACAGACTTTCGGGAGGTGAGCTTCAGCGGGTGGCCATAGCGGCAACTCTTCTGAAGGATGCGGATTTCTTCTTCTTCGACGAACCCTCTTCCTACCTCGACATAAGACAGCGCCTGAAGATATCACAGATGATAAGGGAACTGGGTGAGAGCAAACAGGTAATGGTCGTCGAGCACGACCTAGCAATACTCGATTTCCTCGCCGACAACGTCTCGTTGATGTACGGTGAACCGGGAGCCTTCGGTGTTGTCACGAAACCACTCACCGTCAAGCAGGCGATAAACACATTCCTCGAGGGGTACCTCAGGGTGGAGAACGTGAGGTTCAGGGACAAGCCCGTTGAATTCTACGATCACCCGCCCAGGACCGACTGGGTAGGGGGTGACCTTCTCACGTTCCCCCCTCTCGAGAAGAATTTTCCGAACTTCACCTTCAGCTCAGTGGGCGGAACGATCCACACCGGTGAAACGGTGGGATGTGTCGGTCCGAATGCCACGGGAAAATCAACCTTCGTGAAGATGCTGGCCGGCGAGGAGAAGCCGGATAAAGGCGTTATCGAGACCCCCTTTGACATCTCCTACAAACCCCAGTACATCAGGCACGATTTCGACGGCTCGGTGAGGGATTATTTCATAATCGAGCTGAAAGAAGCGTTCGGCTCCGGCTTCTTCAAGGCAGAGCTGGAAGGGCCCCTCGGCCTCAAGCATCTCTACGACAAGGAGATGTCACGGCTCTCGGGCGGGGAGCAACAGAGGGTTGCGGTGGCGAAGGCACTTGCCAGAGAGGCGGACCTCTACCTCCTCGACGAGCCTTCGGCATACCTCGATGCCAACCAGAGGATGGAGGTTGCAAAGATCATACGCAGGGTCATCGAGAAGAGGGGTCGGTCCGGTCTCATCGTCGACCATGATGTCTACTTCATAGACCTGGTATCCGATACCATGATGGTCTTCAAGGGCGAGCCCTCGGTGAGCGGGACAGCCGTCGGACCGCTCGAGCTCAGGGAGGGAATGAACCTGTTCCTCAAGGATGTCGGGATCACCTTCAGGCGCGACATGGAGACGAAGCGCCCCAGAATAAACAAGCTCGGGTCCAGGCTCGATGAGGAGCAGAGGAGAAAGGGCGAGTATTACTACGCCTGATCTCTGAACATGACCGCGTTGAGCAGGTCTGATTCGAGCCCGAGTGCCGATGATACCTTGCCCATGTTTATGGCCCTTAGAGCTTCAGACAGACCCAGCATGCACTGTATCGTGATCATACCCTCGACCGTATCGGCCTTCTCCGGATAATCGAGCATTTCCGCCCTGTCCATCGACATCAGCATGTCCGAATAACCGGATATCACACCGTTCCTGACCCTCTCGTACCATAGAGACGTGACAACCGCGGCCTGGAATACGTATCTGAAGGGGGCATTCCTCGTCCCCAGTGCATTGAAGAGCGGGAGATCCGCTATTATGCTTGAATAGTCGGGCTTTGCCATGGAATACTCGAGGTACAGCAAAGCCAGCTGTCTCTCGTCGAGACCGGATGACGCCGAGGCCTTTCTGAGGAACTTCCGGGAGGATAGATACCTTGCCTTGGACAGGGAATTCAGAACCATTGCAAGGTCCTTGAGGGGGAGGAACTTCAGAAGTCTCTTCCCCCCCAAACCGTGGAAGGTCCAGTCGAAGTGATCGATCACGAGATCACCGGAGATCGCCTGCTCGACCCTTTCGAGCCTGGTGTCGATACCGACGGGAACCATGGGCGACCCCGTGAACCTCCTCAACCTCGCGAACCTCGCCCTCAGGGAGCTCTCTTTCTTGATGAAACCCTCCCTCAGGATCGAGAGGGCGGAAAGGTCGACGCCTTCAACATTCACCCTCTCGGACCTCAATACCTTCATTCTCCTTCCGCTCACCGGGTTCACCCTCTCCCTGTCCCCGAGGAGCTTAATGAACTCCTTTCTCATCTCGGTCAGGTAGAACGACGAAAGACCAAGGAATGACCCTATGTCGGTCATCTGGAGACTTTCCCTTGAAAAAAGCCGGGTTATCTCCGCACCGGTGTTGTATCTTTCCTTGTCCGAAACGGGCCGGTCAAGAAGTATCTTCCCGTGCAGCTCGGCTAGGGATGACCCGTAGGCGGATCCCAGAAGGACCGAATCCGGGGATCCGGGCATGGACATGGCCGCGAGGTATTGTCGTACCTCCTCGCCCTTCAGTCTCTCGAAACCGCGAAGTCGCCCGTTGAGATCGGCAAGGAAGGGGGCGAGACCGGAGCCCCTTGGCTTCTCCATGCTCAAGAATTTCATCCATGGTGTCACCTTCCCGTCCTCATCCCAGTAGGACATCCCGAGAAGTGCGGGTACATTTCCGTAAGCTACACTGTTCAATCTGGATATCATGTAGGTTCCATTAGGCCCCTTCAGGTCCCCTGTATCCATCTCAACGATGTACCTGATATTCCCCGAGGTTATCCTTATCCTGCAAGTCCCGGTCTCTGTCAAGGTGTCCATCCTGCCATTTTCCAGTTCCTCGATCGTTCCCTTCTTCCACTGGCCGAAGCGCTGGTATCTCAGATGCTTTCCCTTCCGGGTCTCGAGGCTCCCCGATCCCTGGAACCTCTTTAACTGCTCTGTGATGGCGGATGAGAATTCTTCCCGGTCCATATCAAATACACTGTGGTGGGATCCCGATGGTATCCAGATATGGAGCTTCCTGGACCCGTCCCTCACCAGAAGGTGCTCTTCACCGCCCTCGCCAACGGATACACGGTCCAGGACCTCCAAATCCCCAGGCTCCACATCCGGATGGACGATGGACAGAAGCATTTCCAGAAGCTTCCGGTTCCCGAATGGTTCCTCATCCCTTTGATCGTCCAGTGGATAGCCCCCCTGCGGCATGTTGACTCAGGAGATACCGGATTGTGCCTCATACCTTTTAATCAATTTCCCCGTAAATGAAGTTGTTATCGAAAACATGGCCGCGTGCAGGCGTCAGTTTTTTATTCGGAAATTGCATGAGGCCGACATGGATGATATCCTCAGGGACCTTATCGAGGGACGGATCACCCTTGAACAGGCGAGAGTTGAGATGGATAGAAGGCTCTACGGTGACACGGACCACAACATAGACGTTGCGAGGGAGGAGAGGACGGGTATTCCCGAGGTGGTCATCGCCGAGGGGAAATCTCAAGATCAATTACTCTCCATCTCCAGGGAATTTTTGAAAAGGAAGGACAGGCTTTTGATATCCAGGATAGGCGAGGAGGATGCAAAGGTTCTCCTCGAGAGGCTCGGGTTAGACCCCGGCGGGATCGACTTCGATCTCGAGCCGACGGCCAGGTTCCTTTCGGTATGGAGGAGAAGGTCCCGGAGAAGATCCACCGGTGGAAAGGTGGGCATTCTGACAGCCGGGACCTCCGACATTCCCGCCGCAACGGAAGCGGAGATTATGGCACGGGAGATGGGCTGCGAGGTCAAAGCCTACCATGATGTCGGGGTTGCCGGTGTTCACAGGGTTTGGGCCCCCCTGCGAGAGCTCAAGCAGTGGGATGCCGATGTCCTGATAGTCGCCGCCGGAAGGGAGGGGGCCCTCCCCACACTTGTCTCCGGAATGATCGACATTCCGGTGATAGGACTTCCGATCTCCACCGGTTACGGACTCCACGGAAAGGGTGAGACTGCGCTGTTCGCAATGCTCCAGAGCTGCTCCCCCCTTACGGTCGTCAACATCGATGCCGGATTCGTTGCTGGAGCGGTGGCGGCAAGGATAGCCAACCACAGGAAGAAAGTATGAGCACGGGTAGGGTTTTAATATGAGTTGTCCTTTACCAACCTTCCCTCCACCCGGGTGTAAGCATGTCCCCAGATGAGCTCCCTCCAGACCTCGTCAAGGAATTGTCTGATTCTGAGAAAAGATTGAAAGCATTATTTGATAAAAGGGACCACTTCAACGAGGAGGCCAAGGTCTACAGGGAGATGAGGGATGACCTGCACAAAAAGAGAAAGGAGATCTTTAAAAGGATAGATGATGTGAGAGCGGAGAGGGGAAAGCTCCTCGAGGAGATGAAGGCCGCAAGGTCCAGAAGGGATATGTTCAATGAAAAGGTCCGGACCCTTCTCGGAATAAAGAGAAGCAAGGACGGAGAGGCCAAAGACAAGAACCCCTACGAGGACATGCACACCATAGACATCGAGCTTAGAAAGCTGGAGGAGCTCTACCAGACGAGGTCCCACACGCTAGCAAAGGAGCGGGAGATCGTCAAATCCATCGAGGAGAAGAGAAGAAAGCTCAAGGACCTGAAGGCAAAGGAGCCGGAATATCATGCCGTGAAGGTGGAATCCCAGACCAGGGAGGAAGAGGTCCAGGAATACAGAAGGCTTGCTGACGAGGAGCACAGGAAGATGCAGGAGATCTTTCTTAAATTGAAGGAGATAAATGAGAGGCTCGACGAATACTCGCCCACCCTGGACCATCTGCGCAAGGAAGCCGACAAGAGACACGAGGAGTACCTGAAGGTGAGGAAACAGGCGGACTCCTACCACGAGAAGGCCCTGGAACTCAGGGAAAGGGTGCTCGCCCTTAGGGACGAGAGGAACAAGCTAAGAATGGATGCGAGGGAAATAATCAACGACCAGAACAGAAAGGTCAAGGAAGAGCTCATGGACGAGGGGAAGCTGGACGATGCAGCGGACAGGGCCGTTGAGATGCTGCTGAGGAAGGGGAAGATCTCACTTTGATCGAAAATACATACAAAATTGGCCTGCGGAACCGGGCTTTTACAATAACTATAAATAGAACGGGGTTCCAAAGATATACGAACAAGGATCCGATGCGGCCTCAGGGAATATTAAACAACGATGATGGTTCGGGAGTGAACTAGGTATGAACATAAGATTCGGTCCAGCAGGCATACCGCTATCTTGCAAGGGCAGAACCCTAAAAGACGGTATAGAGGACATACACGCCCTGCAGCTCGATGCCATGGAAGTTCAACTGCTCAGGCCGCTGAGGGACATACCCGAGGAGCTGGACCTGATCAAGGAGCTCGGGGAGGAACTGGATGTTAAACTCTCGGTCCACGCCCCGTACTACATGGACCTTCTGGGAGACGATAACTACAGGGATCGATCCCTGGAGAACGTTACCTGGAGTGGTGAGATAGCACGGGCTCTCGGGGCGGACATACTTGCCATACATGTGGGTATGTATCACGATCACGAAGGAAGCGAGGCACTGGAGCTCGCCATCAAGTACGTCAGGTTGATAAGGGACAGGTTCAAGAAGACGGGTCTGGATATACAGCTCGGTATCGAGACCAGCGGAAGACAGAAGGTCTTCGGCTCTGTCGACGAGATCCTGAGCATTGTCAAGAGGGTTCAGAGAACGATCCCGGTCCTGAACATTCCGAACATCCATGCAAGGGAGGGGGGATCTCTGAGGGAGATCGAGGATTTCGAGGACCTCTTCAACAAGGTCAAGGATGTGACCAAGTCCAACGAGTTCTACATCCACTTCTCCGGTGTGGAGCATGCTGACGGTGACAAGATCATGGCAACGCCCATCAAGAAGGGCGACCTGAGATTCGACCCCATGGCCGAAATGATGCTCAACCATGAGGATTGGGACTTCAGGATCATTTCCGAATCCCCCCTTCTGGAGCATGATGCCGTCTACATGAAGCTGATCCTCGACAGGATACTTCAGCGCAGGATACAGAAAGAGGAGAGGCACAAGACGAAGACACCGTGATACATTCTATCATGGTGCCAAAACATTAATCAATGGCTTTGTTCAATGACGTTTCGGAGCGAGGTCGCTGGCCCACAGGTGGATAACATGGCAAAGAAGGACACGATAAGGATAGTGATCGCCGTCGTCGTCGTGATAGTGCTCATTGGATTGGGATTCGGTTTTGGGCCGAGGATCGTGAGATCGATCACCGGTGGGGGGTCTGATGGCGGCGGGGAAAACCAGACCACGGATATCCCCAACAAACCCCCCACGGCGGTCCTGACTGCCAGCACCTATCTTGCCAAGGAGGGAGAGGGCATCCTCTTTGACGGCAACGAATCATTCGACAGGGATTACACCGGAAACCTCAGCAACAAGGGAATATTCCTCTATGAATGGGATTTCAATGACGGTACGGACCCCTTCACCACCCTGAACGGCTCGGTATGGTATTCCTTCACCGATCAGGACATCTACAACGTGATCCTCAGGGTCTTCGACGAGGACGGGGATTCCGATTCGGCGAACGTTTCGGTGAAGATCGTCCCCGAGGACCTCTACATCGCCACACCGACGACCATACTAATAGGCGAGCCCCTGATCCCCGGCCTGAGGATCGTTGGCAACTCAACCGAGGTGAACTGGAACATCTCCAAGGAAGCAAAATACATGGAGGTGAACGTCTCCATCTCCGGCGTCTACGTCCAGGGGATAACATCCAACCATGTCGAGATCGTGCTCTACAATCCCTGGGAGGATATCCTCAGAAACGAGACCGTGGAGGTCATAGGGAGCAAAACCGTGGCATGGACCTTCGAGCCGGATGAGATCGATGTTCAGGGTCAATACTACGTTTACATTCAATGCGGCAGAGGGATTGCCGGGGTCACGGTGAAGGGGCTTGTGAGCTACACCGGATTGTGATAAGGGTCGATAGGATAGTAGACCGATGACGGAGAAGTGGGTGAAGAACCTCATTGTCGCCTCCGTCCTTGCATTCTGCATCTATCTGGGATTCGGAATGATCCTGCCCATTTTCCCCGAATACGTCGACAGACTGGGCGGGGGTGGTTTCGAGCTCGGGGTCCTCATGGCCTCCTTCATGTTCACCAGGGCATTTCTGGCCAGGGCCTTCGGGAAGCTCTCGGACAGGGTGGGGAGGAAGAGGGTGATAATATCCGGTATGTTCCTGTATGCCCTGCTCGCATACCTCTTCACCATACCAGACAGCTGGTGGGGTCTGATATTTGTCCGTGTGATGCAGGGGACAGCCTCTGCGATGGTCTGGCCGGTCGGAGAGGCCCTTGTGGTGGACTCTGCTCCTCCCTCCAAAAGGAGCCGGGCGATATCCATTTACATCTTTCTGACGAACCTCGGGATCGTTGCCGGACCGCTGCTTGGAGGGCTGATCATCCTCACGGCCGGATCGGGGCTGGGACTCGATCCTCTCGTATCGATCAAGGCGCCTTTCTACTTCACAAGCGTGATCTCACTCGCGGGAGCGGTGATCGGCATACTTTACCTCAAGGACGTATTGCCGCCCATCAAGGACAGACTGAGGAGGCGGAGGGAAGAAAAACTTGCATACGCCAGGATCAAGAGAAGGATCAGGAGTTCCCTGTTCATACTCTATGCGAATTCGCTTTTCGAGGGGCTCTCGTGGTCGCTCGGGTCATTGGTGATGTACTATTTCATGAGGGATAACTTCGGGATCGAGGAGGTGGCATTCTCCATACTTTTCGGCGTTTCCCAGGGGCTGGCACTGCTCTTTGTGTATCCCTCCGGGGCAATGTCCGACAGGACCAGAAAGAAACCCTTCGTGGTCTGGGGGAGTATCGGAACAAGGATCGCCACGCTGATACTCGCCTTCACACCCCTGATGCCGGGAGGTAAATGGCTGGCCTTCCTCACCTACGCTGGGAAGGATACGGGAAGACAGATAGCCATGCCCGCCACGAGAGCGCTCCAGGCGGACCTCACCCCGAGGAGGCTGCGGGGGACCATTATCGGCACGATCCAGGCCTATTCGAACGTCGGAGCCGTGATCGGCCCCGTAATGGGTGGTCTCATCTGGGACCTCACCAACAGCAGACAGTATGATATCGGGATCCTTGACATCCCCGGGGATTCCATCCCGTTCTTGATATCCGCCCTTCTCGGCATAATACCCGCCTACGTGGTCCTGAGATGGGTATACGAACCCCCCAAGGGGAAAACCGTTGGCTGAGGTTATACCTTTCATTCGCAATAGATAAATAACAGATGTTATCTGGTAAGACGATGCTGGGAATGGACAACTACTGGCTTGTGTCCGAAGCGCTTCTGATCCTGACGTTCATCGTATTCGTTATAACCTACATGCTGATCCCCGGCAGGAAGAAGGTGCTCGAGGAAGGAAAAGCGCTTCCTGGATGGGCCCCGGCCGCCCTGATAACAATGATCCTTTTCGCGGCAGGGGTCGGGATCGTGGGTTTTCTCTCGGTTGAAAAGAACGCCATCATCCTCATATCCGTTGTTCTTGTGATCCTTGCCATCGTTGTAACCCTCATCGATTACATGAGAACGAAGATCGCCAGGGACAGTGCCGTGGCGGCAATGGCCACGGGTACCTATCAGCATCAGGCGGGTCATGCTCCTTACCATCCTCATCTGGTGCAGCAGGTCCCGACCCATCAACCGCACACCGCCCCTGTTTTGGAAGCAGTTCATGTCCAGGAGATGCCCGGTCAGGCCATGATGACCGTTGAGTGCCCAAACTGCAACGGTCATATCGAGATACCCGAGGGTTCCCATACCATAGTATGCCCTTACTGTGGTCTTTCGGGAACCATGTGAAAACAATTCCTGATCTTTCCATAATGACAGGATCGGAAAGAACTCGAGTAAACATATCCGAGGATATGAATTGAGTATTCTGTCTCCTCAGCGGCAGGATACACTTGTACCCACCGTAAGATGGTTACTGTACATGAAGTGAATTGTCAGTGAGGATCAAATGCCGATATGTCAACTATTTTATCTTTGAAAGACCATATTCAGTATAAGGGGACGGAGAACATTTGACACCGGGGATCGAGTTGTATCTGCATCCGAGTATTTTTTTTCCGGTTTGGTCAGTGCATCCTACGATCCTGTATGATCCGTTTCTGTTCCGTGCAGAGGGTGCCGAGCAGGCCGGAGGGGTGTGCGGTGGAGGCCAGCGCAGGCATCCGGGGGAGAGTGTAAGAAAACGATGTAGAAACCTGAAGGTCACCTGCGAAGCGGTGACCTTCTTACACGAGGGGCCCTGTTTGAAGCACGAACCGAGGAGATCCTCTTATGATAATAATAACAACATTTCATATAATAACTTTATACGGCCGAAATATAATGTTTATTTGATTTTTACTGAAGCTGTCACTACCGATGTTGACAATATAAAAGACGGAATAGAAGATGCGAA
>Ga0272441_10000516_pt1 | contig 88201 bp, 79 predicted proteins | sample SSMProp6N_FD_193582 | JGI IMG/M metagenome (GOLD analysis project Ga0272441, IMG submission 193582) | Marine sediment archaeal communities from Little Sippewissett salt marsh, Falmouth, MA, United States - SSM-Prop-6N | ecosystem: Environmental > Aquatic > Marine > Wetlands > Sediment ... | reverse complement strand
CCGAATTATTCATGAATAATGTTATTTGCCTTTGTAGATTGATTTGGCTTAATTTTGTATTTTCACCCATTAGGTGAAATACAAAAATTAGTATTAACGGCTAAATATTATAATAAGCTTTATACTAGTTACTATTTATGAATAAAACGGGTTTAACATATATATTATATCATTTTATATCGAAATCTCCAAGAGCAATGAGCAATATACCGAGCAATTATAGCTGGTCGCCATTGACCCCAAGCCAAATAAAATGTATAATAATATTCAAGTTTAAGCTCGCTTTATACATTAATAGATCAAGTTAAGTCCAGTATTGCCTGTGTTAATAAAATTAAATCTATTTATATGAGTGAAATAAAGATTAACGGCGCCAGGGTTCATAACCTAAAAAATATTAATGTGTCTATTCCCAAGAATTCTTTAACAGTGGTTACTGGATTATCCGGATCTGGCAAATCATCGCTTGCTTTTGATACCATCTATGCCGAAGGTCAGCGCCGTTATGTCGAAAGCCTATCCTCTTACGCTCGTCAATTTTTAGCCCGGCATGACAAACCAGACGTAGATTCTATTGAAGGATTATCTCCGGCAATCGCAATCAGCCAAAAAGCATCCAACTCTAATCCGCGTTCAACCGTAGGCACTATTACTGAAATATATGATTTTTTAAGGGTATTATTTACTGCTGTTGGCACTCCTTATTGCCCTCAGTGTAAGTTGGAGCTAAAACGTGATAGCGTCAGCTCTATTATATCTAACATCAGTCGGCAAATGCGCGGCGAGGAAATTATAATTTTTTCTCCAGTTGCAAGCAACAGCCCTAAAAATTGCAGTTTGATTTTGCGCCAGCTTAAAAATAGCCGCTATTCACAAGTGAGGCTTAATGGTTCTATTTACTCCATTGATCAGGCTTTATCTAAAATCAACAGTTTAAAAACCTGCCAGCTTGATATTGTGATCGGACATTTAAAAATAAACCAAGGTAGTGGAAATACAATTAATAAAACTAAAAACCAGACCAAATTAATTAATACAGATCGCAAATTAACTGAAATGATTACCGCTGCCCTAGATTTATCCAATGGTTATTTGGCTATATACAAACTGAAAGCAAATCAGGATTATTTTTTCTCCAAGCACTATATTTGTCCTAACTGCCGCTTCACTTTGGAAAAAATGGAATCAAGAATGTTTTCATTTAATTCTCCGCACGGAGCCTGTGCTAGCTGTAAAGGCCTTGGAACTAAGATTGATCTTGACCCCGACTTACTCGTCCCCAATAAAAAACTGACTATTGCCGAGGGGGCTATCCGTCCATGGTCGAGATTAAATGGTAATGCAAGTTTGAAAAAAATAGAACAATTAGGTAAAAAATATGATTTTTCAATCAATATTCCCTGGCAAAAGTTGTCTTCAGCTCAAAAGGAAATCATATTAAACGGAGATGGCAGTCGCTCTGCCTATCCGGGTATAATAAACGATTTACTATCTAAATATAACCAAACTGATTCCAGCTATATTAGAACTGAAATCAGCAAATATATCCGCCAGCAAAAATGTCCTCAGTGCAAGGGTCAGCGCTTAAATCCCAGCAGTTTGAATGTATTTATTAATAACAACAATATATCTGATGTCAGCCAGATGAATATTGGCGCTACTAAAAATTTTTTAACCCAGCTCAAGTTAAATCCAACCAGTCAAAAAATAGCAACTCCGATCATAACTGAAATTATATCCAGACTTGATTTTCTGACCAATGTTGGCCTTGGTTATCTTACGCTTGACCGCAGCGCTGATACATTGTCCGGTGGAGAATCCCAGCGCACCCGGCTGGTAACCCAGATCGGCTCCGGCTTAAGCGGGGTTATCTATATTTTAGATGAACCCTCTATCGGTCTGCATCAAAAAGACAACCATAAATTGATAAAAACCTTAGGTAATTTAAAGAAATTAGGCAATACCGTGATTGTAGTTGAGCACGACCAATCCACTATTGAAGCCGCTGACTGGGTGATTGATGTCGGACCCGGTGCTGGCAAGCACGGGGGTGAAATCGTAGCTGAAGGCAAGCCAAAACAAATAACTGTTGCTAAAAATTCAATTACAGCTGCTTATGTCTCTGGCCGTAAAACCATCCCCGCACCTTCAAAATATCGCTGTGGTAGCGGGAAAAGTATTGAAATTATCGGCGCCAGTGAATTTAATCTGCGTAATATTGATGTTAAAATTCCTTTAGGCAAGTTGGTTTGTGTTACCGGGGTCTCGGGTTCCGGGAAATCAACCTTAGTAACCGACATTTTGTCCCGGGCATTGGCGCGCAAGTTTTACCGCAGTAAAGATATACCGGGCCGACACAAGCAGATTAAGGGTTTGGAAAATATAAACAAGGTAGTTACTATTGATCAGTCTCCGATTGGCCGCACTCCGAGGTCAAATCCAGCTACTTATACCGGCATTTTCACCCATATCCGCGATTTATATTCCCAAGTGCCAGAAGCAAAAATAAAAGGATTAAATCCCGGTTATTTTTCATTTAATGTCAAAGGAGGCCGGTGTGAAACCTGCCAGGGAGACGGAGTGATTAAAGTTGAAATGAATTTTTTACCGGATGTTTATGTTGATTGCGAAGAATGCCATGGCCAGCGTTATCAAAAGCAAGTATTGGAGATATTTTGGAATGAGAAAAATATTGCCGACGTGCTGTCAATGACCGTTGAAGAAGCATTGTCGTTTTTTAAAACTATTCCGGCTTTAAAGCAAAAACTAAGCATATTAGATCAGGTCGGCCTTGGCTATATCGAGCTCGGCCAGTCAGCCACTACTTTATCCGGCGGTGAAGCCCAAAGGATAAAATTGGCTACCGAGCTATCCCGTCGCGCTACTGGCCGCACGTTCTATATTTTGGACGAGCCCACTACCGGTCTGCATTTTGAAGATATTAAAAAGCTACTCAACGTCCTTAACTGCCTGATAGACAAGGGTAATACTGTGCTGGTAATTGAGCATAATTTGGATGTGATTAAATGCGCTGACTGGGTGATTGACCTCGGGCCCGGTGGTGGTGATAAAGGCGGGCATATTGTGGCTGCTGGCACTCCAAAACAGGTAGCTAAAGTAACTGCCAGCCACACCGGCCAGTTTTTAAAAAAGGTTTTGAACTGAAATTCTGATATTTTTTTAATTCAAAAATCCCAATTTATTTTTTCAAATAATTGGGACTTTTTTATTTGGGAATAAATCTTTTTTAATTTTTGGGAAAAGCTTTTCCCAAATAGTCAGATTGTATTCCCCGTTATAAAGCCAGTATTTTACTGGCATTACAACGACCACTACATAACTCTCGATGGCGTTTTCCGGTAAAAATCCGCCACCTACATAGTGGTTAGCTCGGTCCTCGATTTCTTTATATGCATGAAATCGCCACCGGCTAGGGCCATATTCATCTCCATATCCATTATTATAATCAAAATAATAATAGGTATGGCCCTGGTCGTCGTCCAGAGAGTCAATATGCGCCCCAATAAAACTATAAACCCGCTTTAATACTGATTTGTTAAAATTATCAGCATTTATTTTCTCCACCTGTTCCATCAGGTCTTGAAAAAGATTTATAGTCTTATTCTTATCAATCCCTGACAGCCTAAATTCATATATCGGCCCGGGATATATAAGGGCATTGTTTGCCTTTGCCACCTTTATCGGATTCAGGGTATAAACCCTGGCAATATAAGAGCTATCCGTTTTCAGTTTAGCTGAAAACCTGTTCCAATAAAACGGAACATAGCCACTTATATTCCAGCTTGAATCCGCGCTCCAGCTAATGTCTCCAAAATTATTTTTAAACCAGCAATTTTGGCTTAGCTGGGTTATGTCCAATATCCCCCCGACTTCAGTAACATTGTCGTAGGGGAAAGGATTATCCTTATATTGGTATAATCCTATTAATATAGCCATTAATATAAACACTATTGTTATTATGGCTATTTTTTTCTTCATTTTTTTCTCCTTTCTTTATTTTTTCATTTTTAAATTTTTAGTTCACCTTGATTAATAAAACTATTTTATCCCCACGTATTTTTTAGTGAATATGGATAATTAACCAAAGTGAGGCAAAAATCTTTTAAAAATAGCATAAAAATATGCGATTGTCAATATTAAACGCATTCCATGCTGGCGTTAAAAGCGGATTTTTGCTTTTTAGCTTTATTTTGTCTAAACTTAAACTATGGATCACATATTAAAATCAGTCTGGTTAAGTTTAAAATATTTTGATTTATTTGATTATCCCTTAAAGTTAGATCAGGTTTTTAAGTGGTATTTTGAATTTCAACCGCAAAAACAGGGAAGCAGGCAAATTTTTAAGCCAAGCCTAGAGGCTATTAAGCATAGTTTGGAAATTTTAGTCCAACAAGGCAAAATAGAACATCAGAACGGTTTTTATTTTTTACCAGGCAGGGCTAGTATTATTAAAATACGCCAGCAACGTTATTTAATTTCGCTTAATAAAATAAAAAAAGCCCAGCGCATTGCTCAATTATTAAGCTTAGTTCCAGGCGTAAGGATGATTGCTATTTGTAGCCATCTGGGTTATTTAAATGCAGGCGACCAAGCCGATATTGATTTTTTTATCGTGGCCAGCCCGGGACGAATCTGGACAGTTCGTTTTTGGTGCGTGTTTTTAATGAAGATTTTGAACCAGCGCCCCACGCCTAAAAACCAAAAAAACAAAATTTGTTTAAGCTATTTTATTACCAACAACAATCTTAATTTAGAATTTACTAAAACAAAAACACCTGACATTCATCTGATATATTTATTATCTCAATATTTGCCAATTTATTTTAGCCGACCTGATATTTGGTTTGATTTCTGTCGCGGTAATAAATGGATTAAAACTTATTTGCCTAATTTTGATTTCAGCTCAATCACTAAAAAGTATGTGATTGAATCCAAATTATTTTATTTTAAAAAAATATTTGAGCTGACTCAGTTCCCATTTGAAGAGCAGTTATATAAAAAAATTGAGCTAGCTATAATGCCGCGGGCTTTAAAACAAGCTATGCACACCTACGAAAATAAAGTTATTGTCAATGACCACATACTCAAACTGCATTTAAACGACAAGAGAGAAGAATACAATCGCATATTATTGTCTGTTTCCCAAATTGAACCCGAATAATCTTTTTAATTATTATTAAATTATTGATAAGCAGCATGATTTTTATTAAACGCTTATCTAAAAGAATTCCAGCATATTTATTCTATTTATTTGCTTTCCTTCTCCCTTGGCAAACCAGGTGGATTTTTCGAGACACTGCTATCAATGGAGTGGTGTTTGAGTATGGGAGAATGAGCCTGTATTTATTTGATATCCTACTAGCGATTTTGTTAATTTATTTGCTCTATTTATGTTATAGCCAAGATAAAAAGCAATTAGGAATTATTTTCATCTCTTGCTTATTATTGATTGTTTATTGTTTTTTAACTCTTTTTTGGTCCACAGAAAAGATAATTTCCCTATATTGGTCTGTTAGGATTTTATTTGCCATAGGCTTGTTTTATTTAATCCAAAAAATTAATTTTTCCCGGGTTAAATTAGCGGTCATAATTACGATTAGTGCTGGTATCCAGGGATTTTTAGCTATATTCCAGTTTTTAACCCAGTCAGTTTGGGGATCTAAATGGTTTGGCATTGATAGCCAAACCGCTCGTGAATTAGGCGCATCAGTAGTTGAGTTTGGACTTGAGCGTTGGTTGCGGGCCTATGGTTCTTTGCCCCATCCGAATATTTTGGGCGGTTTATTAGTATTATCATTAATTGCCGTAGTTTATTTAACTGCTAAGATTGAATACAAATACCACCGGTTATTTTTGGTAGCGTCCGTTAGTTTAATCATCCCAGCTATTATTTTTACTTATTCACGAGCTACTTGGATTGGTTTTGCGATTGTTTTCATAACCGGGTTTATCTATCTAAGACTGAAATTTTCCAGCAGGGCAGAACCAAGTTCCGTTCTACTGGAAAAACAAAAGTTTAGCCAAGGGTTATGGCTGTATGGTTTGATTTTAATCATTATGTTTACAGTCGCTACCTGGCCGATTATAAGAACCAGGTTAAATATTGGCCCGTCAGCCAGACTGGAAATGCAATCCAATACTGAACGGATTAGCAACGCCAAACAAGCTTTAGAAATATTTAAAAACCACTGGCTTTTGGGCAGTGGTATTGGTAATTATACCTATGAGCTCCAATCAAAATATCCCGACCTCAAATCCTGGCAAATTCAGCCGGCGCATAATACTTATTTATTGGTGTTAGCGGAATTGGGGGTAGTAGGATTTATTATTGTTTCATTACTTCATAGCTTGATTGTTATTCCCATAATTACAAGAAAAAAGAGGCCTTTATTGCTCTTGGGTTTGACTGTCTTATTTATTTTATTGTTCTTTGATCATTATTTTTGGACTTTGCCTACTGGATTGTATATTTGGTTTTTAGTTTTAGGTTTAGCTTTAAAACAGGACAGGTGTCCAATTAATTTTAATCCTTGATTTCTGTTAATTTATATTTTCATTTCAAAAGCTTGACAGGCTTTTTTTTATTGCTATAATACTATAATAACAGCAAATTAGCACTTGGAGGGGTAGAGTGCTAAGGTATAATAACCAGTAATAAGTAACCAGTAACAAGTAACGCGGGATTAGATATAAGCTCCTAATTACAAGTTACAGTTTATAGATTACAGGTTGTATTTAATTATTAAATTTAATAATCGTTTAATTTATATCCAAAATTAGGCGGTTAAAAGAGGTAATATGAACCTTAAACCTTTAGGCGACCATTTGATCGTCAAGCCAATTGAGGTTGAAACCACTACCAAATCCGGAATTGTTTTACCGGATACAGTTGACAAAGAAAAGCCTGAACAAGGCGAAGTAGTCGCGGTTGGGCCTGGCCGCACCCTTGATAATGGCAATAAACTGCCAATATCCGTCAAGCCCGGTCAAAAAGTTTTATTTAAAAAATATTCTCCTGATGAAATAAAGGTTGAGGGAGAAGAATATCTGGTTTTATCCGAATCAGATGTGATTGCAGTGGTTGAATAAAACCGCTGTTGCATAATTATAAACTTAAAATTGTAAAAATATATGGCAAAATCAATTTTATTTGATGAAGATGCTCGTCAAAAATTACAAAAAGGGGTTAATAAACTGGCTAATGCAGTCAAAGTGACAATGGGTCCAAAAGGTAGAAACGTAGTTTTAGGCGAAAGTTTCGGCTCCCCGACTGTTACCAAAGACGGAGTTACTGTTGCCAAAGAGATTGAGCTTGAAGATAAATTTGAAAATATTGGCGCTGAAATGGTGAAAGAAGTTGCCAGCAAAACAAATGACGTTGCCGGCGATGGCACTACCACTGCTACTTTGCTCGCCCAGAGTATTATCCGCGAAGGCATCAAGAATGTTACTGCTGGTGCCAGTGCAGTTGATATTAAACGCGGAATTGATAAAGGCACCGAAGCCGTAGTTAAAGTATTAAAAGAAAAAATATCAAAGCCAGTCAGCTCCAATGAAGATATTGCTCATGTAGCATCAATATCAGCCAACGATCCTGCTATTGGTAAAATAATTGCTGAAGTAATGGAACAGGTTGGTAAAGACGGTGTCATCACCGTAGAAGAGTCCCAGGAGCTTGGAATTAAAAAAGAGATGGTTGAAGGGATGCAATTTGATAATGGGTATATCTCTCCATATATGGTAACTGATGCCAATAGAATGGAAGCAGTTTGGAAAGACGCTCATATCCTTTTGACTGACAAAAAGATTTCTTCAGTTCAGGAGATACTACCTTTGTTAGAAAAATTAACCCAAACCGGTAAAAAAGATTTGGTCATTATTGCTGATGAGATTGAAGGCGAGGCTTTGGCTACTTTTGTGGTCAATAAACTTCGTGGCACCTTGAATGTCCTTGCAATCAAAGCGCCGGGGTTTGGTGATCGCAAAAAGGAAATGCTGGAAGATATTGCTATTTTAACCGGAGCCAAAGTAATCTCTGAAGAAGTAGGTTTAAAACTGGAAAATGCCGAATTAGATGACCTTGGCCAGGCCCGAAAAGTAGTATCCACTAAAGACAATACCACTATTGTCGAAGGCAAAGGGGAAGAGGCCGGCATAAAAGACAGAGTCAGCCGGATTAAAAATGAAATCGAGAAATCTGATTCAGAGTTTGATCGTGAAAAACTGCAAGAAAGATTGGCAAAGCTTTCCGGCGGAGTAGCCGTGCTTAAAGTAGGCGCTGCCACTGAAACTGAAATGAAAGAAAAAAAGCACCGGATTGAAGATGCTCTGGCTGCCACTAGAGCTGCGGTCGAAGAGGGGATTGTTGTCGGCGGCGGTGTTGCTTTAATCCGGGTATTGCCCCAGATAGATCAACTTGAGCTTGAAGGTGAAGAAAAAATCGGATTTAATATTTTGAAAAAAGCTTTAGAAGAACCAGCCCGTCAAATCGCAGTCAATGCCGGTAAGGACGGCGCAGTAGTAGTGGAAGAAATCAAAAAACATCAGGGTAATTTTGGCTACAACGCCAAAGATAACAAATATGAAGATCTGGTTCAGTCAGGCATTATTGACCCGACTAAAGTTACTCGTTCAGCTCTCCAAAACGCCGCTTCAATCGCTTCTCTGTTCTTAACTACTGAAGCTGTGGTCGCTGACTTGCCTGAAGACAAAAAAGATACCCCAATGCCTCCAATGCCAGGCGGAGGAATGGGTGGCATGATGTAATTTTAGAATGATTCGAATATTTTATACTAAAACCGCTGTTTAAAGACAGCGGTTTTAAGTTGTTGATTTTATTATTTATATTTTTTCAATTTTATGTTATTATTATAACTAGTTATGCTGGATGATAGCCGATTAAAACCAGAACCAAAAGATTTAGATTCAGTTAAAACCAGATTGGATCAGGTTTTAGATAAGCTTGAAAACAGCCCAGCCGATTTATCTGAACCGGAAAAAAAAGTTTTTGCCCAAAGTAAGAATCATGTTAATACTAATTTAAAATCCAAGAAAATATTTAAAGATTTGGGTTGGTATTGGCGTATTATTAAAAAACCTGTTCTTATTTTGTCTGTTTTAAAAATTTTAGTCTATATATTATCCAGTTTTAGCGCCCTCAAGCAGATGATGATAGATATAATTGATCCGATTTTACTTCTGGTTGATTTTGTTTTTTTCGCCCATATTACCGCTTTAGTTAAACATAAATACAAACAATCGCAGTGGCAGGCAATAGTAACAGTATTTTTGGCCGGATTTGGTTTTGGTTTTATATCCAGCCTATTTAAATTGTTCTGGATTAGGGAATTTTGGACTATATTTAATTTGATTACCGAGCCGGTATTTATGGGTTTAGTAGCCGCTGTTATAGCTGTTATTGCTGGTTTGTTTATTAAGCGTCGAAGAATTTAATTCACATTTATAAATTAACTAAAAATAAAAATATGCCGGAAAAAAAACAAGTTCCTGATGAAGTGCAGGAAAAAAGAGTTATCGCCGCTATGTCATATATCTGGATTTTGTGCCTGATTCCATTGCTCACCCGTCGAAACGACCAATTTTGCCAATTTCATGGCAAGCAAGGACTGGTTTTGTTTATTGGTTCTTTTGGCGTGATGATTTTAGGTATGATCCCGGTTTTAGGCTGGTTGATTATATTGCCTTTAGGCTGTATAGTAATTGTTATTTTATCAATTCTCGGGATTATAAACGCACTGCAGGGTAAAAAATGGAAAATGCCTTTTATTGGACAATATGCTGAAAAAATTAATCTATAAAACACTAGTCTAGATTAGAATGGTATCAATAATCAGATTATTAGACTATATGTAAAAACGCGCTTTTTTGGGCGCGTTTTTTTTATTTGTTATTAATGCCTATTTTATGTTAATATTAATATAAATTATTGGTTAATTATTTCACAATCCTATGGCTAAATCCAAGTCCAAGAAATTTATTCTTCATTTTTCTGAATTAAATAATAAAGATGTGCCTTATGTCGGTGGCAAAAACGCTTCCTTAGGCGAAATGTTCTCTAAGTTATCGGCTAAAGGCATTAAAGTGCCCGATGGTTTTGCGGTTACTGCTTATGCTTATCGCTATTTTATGCAAAAAGCAGGTATAAAGTCTGAAATTCGCCGTATTTTAAAAGATTTAAACACTCATAGTGTAGCTAATTTACGCGCTCGCGGCCACAAAGTAAGGCAGTTAATCTTAAACTCATCCATACCAGCTGAAATTGAGGCTGAAGTAATCAAGGCATATCGTGTTTTGGGGAAAAATAAAAATATCAGCGTGGCGGTTAGGTCTTCAGCCACTGCCGAGGACCTGCCCGATGCTTCTTTTGCCGGCCAGCAGGAAACATACCTTAATATCACCGGCCCAGAACAGCTGTTAATAGCGGTTAAAAAATGTATTGCCTCATTGTTTACGGACCGCGCGATTTCATACCGCGAAGACAAGCATTTTGATCATTTTAAAATCGCCTTATCTGTCGGAGTTCAGTTAATGGTGCGGTCTGATCAGGCAGTATCCGGCGTGATGTTTACGGCTGATACTGAAAACGGTTTTGAGAATCTGGTTGTTATTAATGCCAGTTATGGGTTGGGTGAGTATGTGGTTAAAGGTATAGTAACTCCGGACGAGTATCGGGTTTTCCAAAACACTTTTGAAGCTGGTTTTCCAGCTATAATATCCAAAAAAATCGGCAGCAAAAAATCAAAACTTGTTTATAGCACCAGCCAGTCTAGCCCGACTAAAAAAGAACCAGTATCCCCAGCTAACAGAAGCAAACTATGCCTAAGCGACAAAGATATTTTACAACTAGCCGCTTGGGCAGTTAAAATAGAAAAACATTATAAAAAAACAATGGATATTGAATGGGCCAAAGACGGCGTCAGCGGCCAGCTATATATAGTCCAAGCCAGGCCGGAAACAGTCCATTTCAGTGCCGCTAAAACTATATTGGAAGAATATAAATTCAAATCAGGTTCAGCTAAAAAAGTTATTTGTTCTGGCACCAGTGTTGGCAACAAGATTGGTTCAGGCCAGGCCAATGTGATTATGGATGCAAAAGATATGAAAAAATTCAAACCAGGCCAGGTGTTGGTAACAGATATCACCGATCCTGACTGGGAGCCTATTATGAAAATAGCTGGTGCTATTGTAACGGATCAGGGCGGCCGCACTTGCCATGCCGCCATTGTATCCCGTGAGCTTGGCATTCCTTGCGTAGTTGGCACTGCCACTGCCAGCCAGGATATAAAAAACGGGGCCAAAGTAACTGTATCTTGTGCCGAAGGCCAGACCGGCTATGTTTATTCCGGGTTAGTGCCATATGAAGTTAAAAAAACAAATTTAAAAAATATTAAACCAACTAAAACCAAAATAATGATGAATATCGGCGTTCCGGAAAGCGCTTTTAGCCAAAGTATGATCCCAAATGACGGCGTTGGTTTGGCTCGGGAGGAATTTATTATCAATTCATATATTAAAATTCATCCCAATGCTTTGATTAACTTCAAGAAATTAAAAGACGTAAAAGCTAAAAAACAAATTACAGCCCTGACTGTTGGTTATAAAGATAAAAAACAATATTTTATCGACAAACTGGCCGAGGGCATCGGCCAGATTGCGGCCGCCTTTTACCCCAAAGACGTAATTGTGCGTATGTCTGATTTTAAAACCAATGAATATGCCGAGCTTATTGGCGGCCGTGAATTTGAACCCGCGGAATCAAATCCAATGATAGGTTGGCGCGGCGCCTCGCGCTATTATTCGCCTGAATACGAAGCTGCTTTTAAGCTCGAATGCCAGGCGTTTAAAAAAGTGCGCCGCAGTTTTGGTCTTGATAATGTTATTATTATGATTCCTTTTTGCCGCACTCTTAAAGAAGCCGAAAAAGTAAATAAAATATTGAAGTCAAATCAGCTTTTCCGCGGCCAAAAAGAGAAAGTAAACCTTAAAAATATATATAATAACAAAAAATCAACTAAACAGTTGAAACCGCTTCAATTATATATGATGGTGGAAATCCCTTCCAATGTGATTTTAATTGAAGATTTTGCTAATTATTTTGACGGATTTTCTATTGGCTCCAATGATTTAACCCAGCTCACTTTAGGTCTTGACCGCGATGCCGGCACATTAGCTCATATTGGCAATGAAAAAGATAAAGCAGTCAAACGCCTAATTACAACCGCGATTAAATCAGCTCGCAAGTTAAATAAAAAAATCGGCATCTGCGGCCAAGGGCCAAGCGATTTTCCTGATTTTGCCCAGTTTTTAGTCGAACACCATATAGATTCTATGTCTTTAACTCCAGATACTGCCTTGACCACTCGGATTAATGTGGCTCGGCTGGAGCAAAAGCTAAAAACAAACCCAGATAAAAAATAATTAAAATTAAAATATAATTTATATTTTATGCATGAAAGAAGGCAAATTCTAGACTTAAAGGAAAATAAAGCTACCATAGAAGAGAGCGCAATTCAGCTTGATAGAAAACACAAAGACGAATTAATGGATGAGTATATAGATGGAATTAAAATGGATCGTTTTTGGAATAAAACCGAAGAACAGATAAAAAGAGAAATTAATAAATTAGCGAATAATGATGATTGTAGCTCTGCATTTTTAAAACTAAAAAGAATGTTCTCTTTTGTTGATGATGACGATAAACCCGGGTCAATTTATCAGGATTTGCGTAAACGCTATAAAAATCAAGGCAAAAGGTTAAACCAGGATTATGTTATTAATTATGCTGAATTATGCAATTCGCTTTATGAAGCATTGGAGAAAAAAGACCCAGATGAAATAAATCGATTTTTAGCTCAAATACATCAACTAGAGAAAGATAAGCTAATCAAATCAATTAACTTGTTTAAAAATCAATTTAAATTAAGCTTAAAAGAACAAGGAATTTTAGATAAAATTAGTAATGTTTTAAAATCAGGTAAAAACAATGGCCAAAATAAAAATTTAACCCCAACTTGTGATGGCGGTCATTTCATACAAGAACTGAACCAAATGAAAACAAATATAATCCCTAAAGGTTTACGCTTAAAATTAAGCGAGTTTGGATTAAAAGTTGTAAACAAAAATGATAAATATTATCTGGATGCCAGTTATGTTTATCCGTCTGATTTAGAAAAAAATGAAGTTACCAAAGCAAGAGAAGAGTTACAGCGAGAATTAGATGAATTAAATAATAAATTAAATCTTAAACGGGCAATGGCATAAAAACAACCATACAGTATTTATTTTTTTATTTTCTTATTTTAACCAAAACGCATTGTTATTTGCGTTTTTTGATTTTATTTTTTTATTTGTAATTTATGGCAATTTAAATCCACAACTTGCCTAAATAATATAAATTTGTTAGTTTTATGGTTGTAAACCAAATAAAATAAATAATCAAAAACAATCCAAAATAATGGAGGCGCTAATGTCAAAGAACAAGGCTAAAAAACCAGTAAGAAAAGAAAGTAAGAAGCAGTGCCCAGTTTGCCATCGAAAGCTAAAACATAATTCCGCTATGGGATGGTACTGCCCCTATTGTAATAACGAAAATATAATGTTTCGTGAATAAAATAAAAAAATAGAAAAAAATAACCAAAAATATTCTTGCCCCAATCAGAAAGGAGGGACAGTAAGTAGGCAAGGATAAAAAAAAGATTGATAATAATCCCCTGGATTGGGTTTTTCCAGGGGTTTTATAAATCCATTATTAGTTTATAAATTTAGTAATATTTATAAACTCAAAATTAAACTAATTATTTTTTATTGTTCACTGTTTTCCACCCTGTTATCTTGCTTTAGCCACTTCACTCCTAAATATACAAATGGCGTATCTAGCAAGGCAAATACAACTTTAAACAGCCAGTAGGGGATAATCAAGCTGAAAATAAATCCGACTGTAAATTTGGGTGTTATGGCGTAAAAAGCAATAAACATAAAAATAGTGGTATCAATAAATTGGCTCACAATAGTGGATAAATTATTTCGTAGCCATAAAAATTTACCCTTAGTCTTATTTTTCCAAAAATTAAACGCCCAGATATCATGACTCTGGCTCAAACTAAAAGCAACTAAACTGGCTAAAATCATACGTATTGAAGAGCTGAATATCAGTTTGTATTCATTGTTATAACTGTATCTGTCAGCCGCTGGCATGGCCACTGAAAGTAAAGTTAACCCCAAAGCCAGCACCAGGCCGATAAACCCGGCCAACACAAAATTTTTGGTTTTTTCCCGGCCTAAAACTTCTTCCACTATATCAGTTACAACAAAAGATAGTGGATAGGCAAATATACCGACTGAAACTGATATGCCGGCAATCATAGTTATTTTTCCGCCTAAAAAATTGGCTGCCATCAGGCTGGCAATAAAAACACCAAGTAAAATATCTGTTTTAGTTTGTTGGCGCATAGGATAGGTTTTAATTTTTAATTTTAAAATAATTTCTAAACTATAATTTTAAAACTCCAGGGAATTGTTCTAAAATTAAAAATTACCGGCAATAATATATCTCATTCCGCCGATATTTTTTATTTTGCCTTTTATTTCCATTAATATTATAGTACTGTTTACTGTCGCAGTGTCAAGCCCGCTCTTTTTAATTAGCTCGTTTATATCTATTGGTTCGCTTGACAATAGCTCAAGTAATATTTTTTCTTCTCTTGAGTCCGCACTTATTTTTTTATCTTCAATATATCTGTTTTTCGGCTCTAAGCCAAGCGCTTCCAGCACATCAGCAGCGCCGGTAACCAGCTTAGCTCCCATTTTTATCAAATTATGCGGTCCAATACTATTGGTTTGAAAAATATTGCCCGGCACGGCCATTACTTCTCGGTTTTGCTCCAAGGCATATCTAGCTGTTAAGAGCGCTCCGGAAGACTCCGGTGCTTCAATAATAATCACTCCCACCGATAGTCCGGATATAATCCGGTTGCGCAGCGGAAAATTTTGTTTTATTGGTTTAGTTCCAGGCAAAAATTCAGATAAAATCGCTCCTCCGTTCCCAATAATATTTCGAGCTAATCCCCGGTTTATTGCCGGATAAATATTGGCGCTATCCACTCCTGAGCCAAGAACAGCTACTGTCCGGCTGTTGTTTTTTACTGCTGCTTGATGCGCAATAGCATCAATCCCCAAAGCCAGCCCGGATACAATCGAGATCCCTTCTTTACTTAACTGGTCGCAGATTTTTTCCGTTGTTTGTTTGCCATAAGCAGAAAATTTTCTGGTGCCGACTATAGCCACATCAGCTCTGCTAGCTTCATCTTTTAGTTTGCCTCTATAGTAAAGCACTGCCGGCGCTGAAAAAATTTGCTTTAACATCCATGGATAATCATCATCTAAAATAGTAACTGCTTCAATTTTTTCTCGAACCATATATTCATACCCCCTATCAGGGTTTATTTTTTTACGCTCTATTAAAAAATTATCTACCAGATTTGAGTATAACCCGGCTTGGATTAGATCAGTCCTGTCAGCTTGCCATGCTGCTTCCATAGAGTCAAAATATGAATATAGCTGTTTGAACTTAGCCGGTCCAATACCATTTATTTTACTTATAGCTATCCAGTATTTTATATCTTCGCGCATAAAATGTTTTAAATATTCCGATACTATCATCATACTATATTTTCAAAATTAATTCATCCAGGCTAGCCTTCTTGGCTGAAGTTCACTATAGACTGTCCAATGCTTAAATCTGTTTTGAGATATTATTCCATGGAGATAATATGATTTAAGATCAGCCATAAGCAGACAAAAAAATACCAACAGCGAAACATTTTTATAAATAAATAAAATATTTTGCTATTGGTATTTGGCACTTTTTTTAATTAACCACCATTCATAAAGTATGTGATTAACGTATGGATAAAAGCGCCGAAAGTGCCTAACAGCGCCAACATAATCAACCCCTTGAAAAATAAATGGTCAAAAGGATAAACCATTTGTTCTATTTTATTCCATAATAGAATAGAAACCGTTAGGGTGGCTAAAAATAACATACTATGAAACATTATTTAATCACCTCCTTTCAAAGTTTAGAGCTTAAGGTGAATTTTTATTTATGACTGTATTTAAACATAAAGCTGAAAATTTATCAAATTCTTATATTTTAGTATATTTTCACCCAAAAATTAAGATTTTTGTTAGGGGGATAGTGAACGGTTATAAGATTAGCTCCAATTACTTTACACATTCCTCAAATTGTGCTAGCTTAAGATAAGAGTTTTTGGATTTAAAATTTATTAAATTAGAGGGAGCTATCGACGATCAACGATAGATAGATAGGAAGTAAACCCGCCTGACTTTATTATTCGTTATTATATATGCAGTTTACAAGGAACAGTCAGACAAAGAAGAAGGAGATAATTTAATGATACCTTTAATGTTTTTAACGCCGATCCAGGCGGTAGTTAAAGTAACAGATAAGTGCAACTTACGTTGCCCAAACTGCTATTTTTTTAGAGGCATGCAGGATGAATGCGAACATGGGGCCATGTCGTTAGAAGTTTTTGAAGAGATAGTGTTTGGTATGCATTCGTTTCGGCGGAGTAGACACAGTAAAAATAGAAAAAAAGCCGACATTATCTTTCACGGCGGAGAACCCTTAATTGTGGGCCAAGAGAGAATATCAAAAATGCTTGACATTTGTGAAAAATATGATGTCACCAAATCATTGATGACCAACGCCGTCTTGATTAACCGGTCATGGCGTTCGACTCTTAAAAGATTTGATAGCATTGGGATTTCTCTTAATGGTGATCGGATAGGTAACCAAGATAGGATTTTTGAAGGCGGCAAAGAGACCTTTGATTTGGTGGTGGAAAAATTCCACCTTTTGAGAAGCTGGGGTATGAGTCCGGGGATATGTTGTGTTATTAATAAACATAACGTGACCCGTCCTAAGGAGACATTGAATTTTTTTAACAATCTTTTAGGGAAAGGGTATTTGCAGTATATCCCTGAGCACAAGCCCGAATACTCACAACAAGATTTGCTTAATTTTTTAAATGCCACCTTCGATCACTGGGTGAAGATAAACAATGAGCATTTTATAGTCGACACGGTTGAAATGGCCGTTCAATATCACAACCGTCTGGATTTGGACTGTTGCGAATTGTCAAGTATTCGGGTATGTGGCATATATCCAGTTTTTTTTTCAGACGGGTCATTAGCGCCTTGCGATAACTTAATTGTTCGTGAAGGATTAAAACCATATGCTAATCTCAATAAGGTGACTCTTCGCCGAGCTGTCTATTCCTGGAAATGGATAAAAAAAGTTTTTTGTTTGAGGTGTTCATACGGTTGCCGAGAACCAGCGCATCATGATACATTCAAAACATATTTCAAGGCAACTGATAAAAAAATAAAAAAACTAAAGAAAGGAGGTGAATAAAAAATGGAGGCTCTTAATATTGCTATAATTAGAAACAAGCCAATCAGGTTCAGGCTGTTGGTTTTATTTTTAAGCTTGTTTTTCAGCGCACCATCCTACAAACGAGGATGGGACGGTAATTGGCCTCAGTGGTGGAAGGCTCCGGCTCCAAATAAACAACTAGAATAAGGATCGGCAATCTAGGGCCTAGGGCCTAAAGCGAGACTAATCAGTAATCAGTCTCGCTTTTTTTAATAAATTTAGGGTAAAATTAATGAAGTAATTAATTTAGGTAAGGTGTTAGGATTGTTTGGGTTTATAATTGCCTATAGTTTAATGGACGATAGGGTATGGGATATGTTTAGGAAAAAATTAAGCTAAATTTATTGTTAAAATAGCTGGTGGCGAGTTCCCCTCGCCGGAGTCTCTCGCTAGAGGACTCCGGCGGATCGGCGGATTGGGTGAGTAGATTTATCCCAGCGGACTCTGGCAGGCTACAGGCAAGCTTGTTTACTGTTTTCTAAAAAAATTATATAATTAAATCAGCTTATAAATTTTCGAAAAATTTTATGTTTTTATCCAGACAAAAGCCTTTTAGGCTGTTTGGGGTATTTGTTTCCATGGCTGTATTTTTTATCGCAGCTTTTTTTATTTTATCCGCTCTTAAAACCCAAGCTATGATGATAGTAGTGCCCGCCATCATCAAAGGGGTGGTTACTGACGCTGACAGCAATGAACCTTTAAGTGATGTTTTGATAACAATCTATGAGGGTAATACTGAAGTTGTCTCCACTACTACCGGCGCTGATGGCCGCTATCAGGTTTTTGTTGATGACTACAGCATCAGTATGGTCAGCCTTACAGCCGAGCTGGAAAATTATAATACCAGCACAGTTAAAAATATAAGTATTTGCTGTTTTGAAACTGACATTGTTAATGTCAGCCTTGAGCCTGAATCACCGGCCCTAGACCCGGTGATTTTAATCCCAGGCACTTTGGGCAGTTGGAATTTATTTGGCCGCTGGGAGCTGGATCCTTTACTGCATACTTATGACGATTTGTGGTCAGCTTTACAGCAACCAGGGGCTGGTTATGTCCCAGGCGAAACTTTATTTGGTTTTCCATACCAATGGCGGGTCAGCAATGAACTGACTGCTTATGATCTAATGCATAAAATCGACCAAGTTCAGACATTGGCTGGCGCTGAAAAAGTGGATATTATTGCTCATTCCATGGGCGGCTTAGTCACCCGCTATTACATTGAAAATGAATTATATCTGCAGGATGATGATGGCATTGATGACATTGACATTGACCAAGTAATTTTTCTCGGCACTCCGCATCAAGGCGCCACCAAATCATATCTAACCTGGGAAGCAGGGGAGGTAGGAGTAGACCCTAATGATTTTTTGGCGCAGAGGATATTTAGCATTGAAGCCAATTTTAATGGTTTTGCTGATGTGTTTGATTATATCAGGAATCTGCCAGTTATATCGGTCCAGCAATTACTGCCGATTTTTGATTATTTAAAAGATAAAGATAGCGGCCTGATCAGGACATATCCAGACAACTATCCGGCCAATGTTTTTTTGGATGATTTAAATAGTGCGGACAAATTAGCCAAACTAAATCAAGTTAGAGGCTTGAATATTATTGGCAAAATAGGGGCTGACAGCACGATTGATGTTTTAAGGGTAGTGCCAGACGACAATATGTATAACAAATGGGAGCATGGATATCCGGAAAAATTTAATAACATTTTATTCGGTGGTGATCACGGTTTAGAATATGGAGAAGGTGATGGAACAGTGCCAAATCGGAGCAACAACCATTTAACCAATTTTCCTACCATTGAGCTAAATTATGATCACTCCGGGATTGTAACTGAAGCTCAAACCATAATTATCAAAGAATTAACCGGATTTGAACCCGTTAATATGATTAGGGAAAATATATTTACTAAATGGCTGTTAATCCGGGTATTTTCTCCAGTTGATTTTCAGGTGATTAATCCAAATGGGCTTATGCTAGGTAAAGATTTTAATACTAATCAGTCCCTCAATCAAATCCCAGCCGCATTTTACTCTGGGTTTGACCAATCAGGCCCTGAATTTGCCTTAATCCCAGACCCAGTAGAGGGCGATTATCAAATCATTATTCAAGGCACTGATGTAGGCCTGTATGATGTTGGTTTGAGCTATATTGGCGATGATCAAGCCTTAGATGAATTTATCTACCAAATCCCGATTAAGGTGGGCGAGCAAGATAGATTTGATTTTGAGCTTGATCCCAGCCAGCCTGAAGTGCAAATAGATTTAGTCCACCAAAACCAGATTACACCGACTGTGTTAATACAGACTATTAAGCACTGCTATCAAACTGGCAATATCAGCAAAAAAGCAGTTAAAAATAGTTTAATTAAAGCAGTTAAAACCGCGGAAATATGGTATAACTTAGTTCAGACCATCAAATCAAAGCTAAGTAACCAAGTCATTAATAACCTGATTGAATATGTGCAAACTGAATTTTTATTTAAATTGTTTAAGTTTAAATTAAATTATTATTTAAACAAAGGCCGGCTAACAACAGATTGCTATTATCAACTGCTTGGCCAGGTTAATTATATTATTATTAATTTAAACCAATAAATTATATGTCAACTAAAACTAAATTTTTTGTTTTATTTTTCATAATTGTGATTTTGTCTATAATAATATCTCCGCATACCGGTCGTCTTTACGAAATAATTATTGGACATAGGATGGGGAGTTGGATTGGTAGTTGCCCCGAATGTATTACAGGTTTTGTTTTAGCCTTTTCTTTTCTATCTGGTTTATTATTCTTTGGCTTATTAAAAAAAAATAGAATTAATATTAGTCTACCATTCGTGCTCATTTTTCCATTAGCATTATTATTATCTGGATTAGGCGATGCTTTTCTAATCTCCCTTGGTTTTGGCTTAGTTGGTTTAGGTCTGGGCCAGATAGTTCATTTATTGCGTAAAAACCACGTTGGTTCAGGTCTCTGACCTGAACCACAATATTTTCCCCTCGCCGGAGTCTCTCGCTAGAGGACTCCACGTTTCCCCTAGAGGACTACACGTTTTCCCCGAGAGGACTACACGTTTTCCCCGAGAGGACTACACGTTTTCCCCTCGCCGGAGTCTCTCGCTAGAGGACTCCTTCCCCTCGCCGGAGTCTCTCGCTAGAGGACTCCGGCGGATCGGCGGATCGGCGGATCGGCTAAAAGTATCAGTTAGAGAAAAATATGGCGGTTAGATATAAACCACCTTACATCTCTGAAAATACCTATTTTATCACTTTTACTATTCTGGGCTGGAAGTATATTTTTACTGAACTCAAATATTTCAATCTAATTTATAAATGGTTTGATTATTGTTTGGAAAACTACCAGAATAAAATCCACGGTTATGTTATCATGCCTAACCACATTCATGTGTTAATGTATCTAAGTGATGAATCTCCGGACATAGCAAAATTAGTTCAAAACGCAAAACGATTTCTTGCCTATCAAATTGTTGAGTTATTATATCAGGACGAAGAACAAGAAATTCTTGATACTATGAAATCTCGCGCCAGAGTTGACAAAAAAGCTCGCCACAAAGTTTTTGAAGATAAATATGATTCCAAATTAATTGATCGGGATTTATTTAACGAAAAATTAAACTATATTCACAATAACCCCTGTCAGGAAAAGTGGCGGCTAGTTAAGAGGCCAGAATATTATATTCACTCTAGCGCAGCTAACTATCTACTTGGTAAAGGTTATTATAATAATGTCGAAATTATTACCACATGATTTTCTGCCGGAGTCCCCTGCGGGAGACTCCGGCAGGGGAATAGTATCTTCCCCCCGCCGGAGTCTCTCGCTAGAGGACTCCGGCGGATCGGCGTCACCTTCGGGAGACTCCGGCAGGGGAGAAAACCAATTATTAATCCAATCAAAAACAAGGCCACCAGCCTTGTTTTTAAAGGTATTTTTTTATCTTTGTATTTTAATTTTCATTAATTATTCCTATCACTTATCTCTCCCGCTTTAACTCCTGTATGCGTTTCATTGGTATTAATTTCAGTATGTGTTGCACCGGATAAATTATTCATAGCTTCAGATATTTCATTATAATCAGCTTGCATTCCGTTGTTTTCTGGATTATCATCTAATAATTTTTTTAATACTGGTTCTATAATATTTTAATAGTTCATAATAGACAAGTCAGTATCTCCACGATTCAATTTTTTTTTGATATTATCAAATTTTTGCATTAAATTTCTAGTTTTGTTATCAATTGTTCGTAGAGAATTCAAATTATATTCTTCTGGGCTTGTATATTGATTTATAAAATTTTTAATCAAGTTTATAGTAGTTTTATCTATTTCTTTGTTATCTTTATTCTCTGTCCCACCGTTAGGTGCACTATTATCGTCCCGATTTAAGATCGATTTAGGTTTGGTTATGGTTTCGTCATATTTAATTCCTTCCCCAGGAATTATAACTCCAGACCATGGCCCTTTTGTTTCTCTATCCATATTCTTTCAAATATTAATTTATAATCTGCTTTGTCTTGGCCTATGATAGCCCAAGAGCAAAGCAGGAGATTTTATTAGTTTTAATTATAGCAAAACAATTTTGTTTAGTCCAATTAAAATTAGACCCTAAAGTTTTCCCCTCGCCAGAGTCTCTTTTCCCCCCCCGCCGGAGTCTCTCGTTAGATGATTTTCCCCTCGCCGGAGTCTCTCGCTAGAGGACTCCGGCGGATCGGCGTCACCTTCAGGAGACTCCGGTGGGGGGAATTTTCTGCCGGAGTCCCCTGCGGGAGACTCCGGCAGGGGAGAGTATAGTCCCACATAGGAGACTCCGGCAGGGGAAATGTTATAGCGTAGTAAGTAATCGGGAGACTCCGGCAGGGGAAATTGAACTGAACCTAAAAATTACTTGACAACCCCTAAAAAATTGTTAGAATAAAACTAGAATAAAACAGAATTGAATATTGGATTAATTCTGGCTAAATTTAGCAGTTATGAATATCCAGCTTCCAATCCAGATAGCCAAGCAGCTAACATGGCTTGGCGATTTTCCAGGGGGGGCATTTGACGCACACCTGGATCTAGCTCATATCTATCATATTCATATTGATATTATCATAGAAAACATATTAGTTTTATTTCTATAAAAACGCCTAAATAGGCGTTTTTTACGTTTTTAGCTGTTTTTTTCCAACCATAACCATTATCCCCACGCCCCCACTTGACAAAATCAGGAAATAGTTGTAAGGTTAGCAGAATTCTTTAATGTTCAACCAGAGTCCTAATTTCAAGATTTTGGGTAGCAATAACTAATATTTTAAAAACTAAACTAAATATATGAATAAATTTTTTCATAAAATACTATTTTCAGCTTTAATTTTTGGTTTGGTGTTCAGCTTTAGCGCTGTATTAACCCCCAAATCAGCTGAATCAGCCATTAGTTACAGTGTTTGTGTTGATGACAATAATCTAAATCCAATCAGTATTTATGATATTAATTCACGCGGTTTTTCCGTTTATTTAAGAGGGATTGGTTATGCCAACCGGGCCGATTTGTATGTAATTGACGCTGATAATAATTTTTATGTTTATAAAGCAACCAGCACAACTAGTAGAAATCATACTATTAGTAATTTGAAATTTTTCCATTGGTATAAAGTTAAGGTTTACTTAACTGATCCTTGTGGTCAAAGGCATACTTATTCCACCTATGTCAGAACAGTTCCCGGTTATATTCCTTAAAATAATAAAATTTTTAAATAGCTCTTTGACAAAAACAAAAACTTTACTTAGTGGATTATTTTGTTTTGCAAAAATTGGCTGACGGGTGAATTTTAAATAACTGGTTTTGGCCAAGCAGATTTTTGTGGGATGGGATAATCCACTAAGTAAATAATTAATCAATAATAAATAATAAAATATTTGGAGGTTACCATGAAAAGATTATATTTTTTATTTATAGCATTTTTTTTATTATCTTCATCGTTGTCATTATCGGCGCAATCTCTTAAATGCGAAATTGTAGAAGATAGCGTAACGGTTATTTCTCCTGATTCTGCTGAGATACACGTAATCCTCGAATATGATATATCGAAGGACAGCGTGGAAACGATTCGAGTTATGCTTGGTCATTGGTGGAATTGGGAATTTCGATATGGTAGAGGATATAGTAGAGGAATGGATCTAGAAAAAATAGATACCTTAAAGTACAAAATCCCAGGCTTTTCTGCCGTAAGTTATATTTATTATCTTGACATTAGCGCATCGATTGTGTTTGACATGAAAGATGGTACTAAATTATTGTCAAATACCGATCATTGCTTAATGATCAAGGGTTTTAATTTGGCGGATGAATATAATATTGAAGCTTATATAGAAGAGGAAAATATTAATCAAGGAGGGATTATATCGGTAGTATGGAATCATAATATACCCAAAGATTCTTTGGCTTATATGGAGATATCGATGAAAAATTATTATGATGAAAACCACCCTCCTCTTTATTGTCATTATTATTGGCCAAAATGGGATGATGAAAATCATAATTACGGTATAAAAAATTTTAATTCTGATACTTTACAATATAGAATTGGATCTGGTAAGGATAGGTTTATTACTTCATACCTCAAACTTGTTACGCTTTCGGGCAGAGAACTCCATTCTAAAATAGACAGTTGTTGGGTAAGTGAAAGTGTGCTTTCATTACTTCCTGTTACAACGAAGGACCCCATATATCCCAGTAGTTTTGAGTTATTACAGAATTATCCCAATCCATTCAATCCGACGACGAAGATCATGTATAGTCTGCCGCAGGCCGGCCAAGTGAAACTCACTATTTACAACACACTGGGTGAAGAAGTGGTGACGGTGATTGACAGCGAGGTCGAGGCCGGTACGCATATGGTGGAATTTGATGCCAGTGATTTCAACTCCGGCGTCTATTTTTATCGTATCAATGCTGGAGATTTCCAGGCAACGAAGAAAATGATGTTCATTAAGTAATTAAATGAACGAGTGAATTTGCTTTTTAAGCAAATTCACTCGTTCAAAAATTATCCTAGCAACGAAATTAAAATTACCCAAACAAAAAATGATCAAAAAATATTTTATAAAAAAGAACCCCAATTTATATTTTAGCTTATGTTTAAACCAAATTTAAACACAAACTAAAGGGGTTCTTTTTTGATATCTAAAATTGGTGTTGAGCGTTGGCTATAAAAGGCTAAAGCCGGAATTCCGATAAAAGGCTGAAGCCTGAATTCCTATTTTTATACCCAAAATTATCAAAAAATGATATAATATATAATGTGCATAACTAAAATAATTTAATTTAACCTCATATTTTAATTCGATTAGATAATTCCCATATGCTAGCTAAAAAATATTGGACCAGCCAATTAATTTTTGTGTTTTTAGGTTTGTCCATTTTTATATTAATCCTAACTATTCCCAGTTTGTGTCTGGCGGTTGATGATAATGCCAATGACGCTGGTTGTGTGGCTTGGCAGGATAATTGCGACACTATAACCAGTTCATCTGCGTGCGTAAATCATGGATTTAATTACACTGTGAACGGCTATCCCAGTAGCGCTGGCAATCCTAACTGCTGTGGCGATGATTCTGATGAATTTTTCGTTTATAAAAGTTGCGCTTGCGAAGTAGTTAATATGTGTTGTCCAGAGGACAAACCTTTTGTCCAGGCTGGAGTTTGTGTGACTCAATGTTCTATTTGCGGAGATAATGTGAGATCTGAAAGTTGCGAATATGATTATAATGAACAAGTTTGTAAAAGTGAAGTTAATTCATGGGCCTGGTCAATGTCAACTGGCGACAGTTCTAGTGGGTGTTGGCAAAATATGTGTTGCGGTGATGATAATTATGAAGCGCCATCACACTGTAATTCTTCCCCTTTAGTAGGCAGTGGCTGTTCTATCTATGATAGAGCTTGCTGTAATAGCGCTACTGGTATGGGCCCCTTTAGCTCTAGGTGTGTATATAATGGTAACTGTTACTCGATGGGTATATATTCTTCCGTTGGAGTTCAGCCTGATCTAGTTACGTTATGCGAGGGTAATTATTGGATTGACCTAGACGAACAAAATGGCACTAGGGTTGGAGTAGTTACTGTCTTACAACCTGATTTTTGTGATTATTATGGTTACGATTGGTGTCAGGCAGGAGAGTCTAATGTAGGGGAGTATGATGCCAATGGTTATTTAACCCAATGTTGTGGTGATGACGTCAATGAATATTACAAAGACGGTATTTGTTGTAATAGCGACACTGACATCAACAGCAACGGCCATTGCTGTCCTAGTGGCAAAGAGTGGAATGGAATTGCTTGTGAAGCACCAGCTTATTGTGGTGATAATATTACCGATTCAGATGAATATGATGATGATGAAGCCGGGTGTAAAAATAAATTTTCAACTGATGCATGGGCAATGCCAGGTGGAGATAGCCCTAGTGGCTGTTGGCAGAATATGTGTTGCGGCGACGACAGTCAGGAAAATTTTACTTTTCGCCAAGTCCGTGGCAGCGATTTTGGAATATCAAGTGACATAAATGATCAAGCTTGCTGTGCTTCATTCGCCTGGCCCGGTTGTGTTTATAATAACCAATGTTACAGTTCTGGCAGTATTGTCAGTGATATAATTTGCCGAACTGGCATGGATTATCTAGGTTGGAATGATTGTGATTATGGGTTCAGGGTAATTCCAGAACAAAATCCTACTTTAGGCTGTGAAGTTGACAGTGGTTGCGGCACTAAAGCTAAAGCTGGTGAGGCCAGTGTGGGAGAATATAATGACATGATTAATTATGAATGCTGTGGTGATGACGCCAATGAATATTACAAAGATGGTATTTGTTGTAATAGCGACACTGACATCAACAGCAACGGCCATTGCTGTCCTAGTGGCACTGTTTGGAATGGGTCTGCCTGCGAGCTTTTACAAGCTCCGGAAATAACTTTAAATTCACCGGCTGATAGTAGTAGCTGTAGGGATAAAAATAATACCAAACTTAATTTTACTGTTAGCGACAATGGCAGTTCGATTAGATATCTGGTATATTTTGGCACCAGTTCAAATCCGCCTTTGGTTTATACTTCATCATATACCTCATATACCTCGCCCAGCACGTTTGAATATAGTCCCAGTTTGAGCTATAACACCACTTATTATTGGAAAATAGCAGCCACTGACGGCGTGCTTGACAGTCAGAGCGCTATTCAGACTTTTACTACCCAGGTATGCGATCCAAGCGATCCTTGTTGTGAATCTGACGGCTGTTCATGGAAATCACCCAATTCCCAGCCCGATGGCTATACTGATACAGTTGAATGCGAGGGCACTAATAGCTGTAGCGGTAGCTGCACCATTAAAGTTACTGATTATTACTGCAATTCAAGCCACGCTGTTGCTACTATTATAGATTACCCCAGCACCTGTGGCTTGTGCTATACCTGGCCTGGGGGGACTAGTTGGCAATGTAATCAATGCTCCAATGGCACTACTTGCGGTTCTAATCCAGGCAAGTGTTGTTCTGGCGTGTGTGACACTAATGGCACTCGCGGAGAAGATTATTATTCTAGTTGCAAATCAACCAGTCCCAGTTGTATTAGCACTGGTAATTGGGGTTATACTGCCATAAACCAAGGGGCTGAATGCGGTTCGGCCCAAGATCAAGGTGATTGTGATTATCCTGCTACTTGCGACGCCGAATATTATTACAACACCTGCGCTAGCGGTTACTGCACCAGTGAAAATAAATCATATCATTATAATGATACTCCATGCGATACAGCTACTGTTTGTAATTCTAATTATAACGGCGGTATTTGCGACAACCAATCAACTTGTTATTCAGGGCACAATGTCCGTTATTGTGCCGGTGGTATTAATCAAGGCAATTGTAGCGGTGTTATTGGCCCAGATATTAATGACACGCCACCGCCAAACACACCGTGCGACAATAAAGACTGTGGCGTGTGTTGTATTTGTGACAATAATATTTCTATTTATGATTCTGGCCAGGATAGCGATTGTGTTGCCACTACCTGTAATAATGGCTGTGACACTGCTGTTCCTTCCCGCTATCGGTCTGCGCCCGATGCCACTAATTACTGCTCTGGCTTAAAAGAATGCACCACCAACTCATGTGCTTGGAGCTATACCTGCGATCAATCTCTGGCCGGGGGCTGTTCTGGCTGGGAATGTGATGATGACAGCGATTGCGGTCCAGCTCAATCCTGTAGCAGCCAGTGCAAATGTGTTGGCGGAGATGCGGTTGATCCGGTAGTTAGTAGTTTAAACGTTAATGGCACCACAGTTTCTAATGATCCCCTTTATACCACTGACTCAACCCCCACCATCAACTGGACTGTAACTGATTCTGGCGGATCATATCTTGACTTTGTTCAGGTTTACCGCCGGCCCAATTCCAATCCCAGCGGCTGGGTTGACGTATCCGGAGATTTAAACGCCCCAGCTAACTCTAACAGTTGGAGCTCTAACTGGACTGACAGTCTAGCTGACGGTAATTATTGGTATGGCCTCCATGTCAATGATAATGCCGGCAATTATGCTGACGGCCAAATGTCCGGCGTTGATCCAATCCAGGTAATAATAGACCGGCAAGCGCCGTCAGTGTCTGTCACTGGCGCCCCGGCTGATTGGCAGAATACCAATGCTTCTGCTTCTATTGCCTGCGCCGACAATGGTTCAGCCGGTTGTGATTCTACCACTTACCGTTTAAAAACCTATACTTCTTCTGGTAGCTGTTCCACTAATTATGCTGATTATACTTTAAACTACCCTCAAACTATTACTTCAAGAACATGGGTCTGCGCTGCTGCCAAAGACCGAGCTGGTAATATTGGCTTTTCTCCTACCAGAATAGAATTCAAGGTTGAAACCACTGATCCATCCACTCCCAATTGTTCTCCGTCCCCAGGCACATACAGTTCAGCTCGGAATATATCTTTCAGTTCATCTGACTCAGGCGGTTCTGGCCTTGATGTAATCCGCTACACTACTGACGGCACTGATCCCGACCTAAGCGATCCAGTCTATTCCTCACCGATAAATATCAGCGCTGACACCAATTTCAAAGCCCGAGCCTGGGACAATGCCGGCAATGATAGCGGGGTTAAGAGTTGTAATTATGACATTAATATTACTGTGCCAGATTTTTCTATCTCTGTTTCTCCCTCGGGCAATAATACAGAAGAATTCGGTAATGCCAGTTTTAATGTGACCGTTAATTCTTCTTATAACTATAGCCAGCCGGTCAGTTTAAGCGCCAGCGGAGCTCCATCCGGGGCAATCGTTGCTTTTAATTCTTCCATTTTAACTCCCCCAGCCAATGGTTCTATTTCAACCGAATTATCTTTAAGCGGCTGTACGCCTGATGGTGATTATCTAATTACTATTTCTGGCACTGATGGCACTAAAAATCACAGCGCTTCCCCAGTTAGCTTGATAGTATCTGCTTGTAGCGGCGACTGTGGCACGTGCTGTTCATATTATGATTCTGGTTCTAGTTGCGATCGTAGCTATGATGACAGCCAAGATGGCGATTGCGCTGCCACTAGCTGTAATGACAGCTGTGATGCTTCTTCGCGCTGGCGATATGCGCCTGATGCAGTCAATTACTGTTCTTCCCTAGACGCTTGCACCACCAACTCATGTGCTTGGAGCTATACCTGCGATCAATCTCTGGCCGGGGGCTGTTCTGGCTGGGAATGTGACGATGACGGCGATTGCGGTACTGGCACCTGTAACCTAAACAATTGCCAATGCACTACTGCCACTGACACTACTGCCCCAGTAGTCGCTGCTTTGGATGTTAATGGCACTACTATCGGCAGTACTTTATTTACTCAAGACTCAACCCCCACCATCAACTGGACTGTAACTGATTCTGGCGGGTCATATCTTGACTTTGTTCAGGTTTACCGCCGGCCCAATTCCAATCCCAGCGGCTGGGTTGACGTATCCGGAGATTTAAACGCCCCAGCTAACTCTAACAGTTGGAGCTCTAACTGGACTGACAGTCTAGCTGACGGTAATTATTGGTATGGCCTCCATGTCAATGATAATGCCGGCAATTATGCTGACGGCCAAATGTCCGGCGTTGATCCAATCCAGGTAATAATAGACCGGCAAGCGCCGTCAGTGTCTGTCACTGGCGCCCCGGCTGATTGGCAGAATACCAATGCTTCTGCTTCTATTGCCTGCGCCGACAATGGTTCAGCCGGTTGTGATTCTACCACTTACCGTTTAAAAACCTATACTTCTTCTGGTAGCTGTTCCACTAATTATGCTGATTATACTTTAAACTACCCTCAAACTATTACTTCAAGAACATGGGTCTGCGCTGCTGCCAAAGACCGAGCTGGTAATATTGGCTTTTCTCCTACCAGAATAGAATTCAAGGTTGAAACCACTGATCCATCCACTCCCAATTGTTCTCCGTCCCCAGGCACATACAGTTCAGCTCGGAATATATCTTTCAGTTCATCTGACTCAGGCGGTTCTGGCCTTGATGTAATCCGCTACACTACTGACGGCACTGATCCCGACCTAAGCGATCCAGTCTATTCCTCACCGATAAATATCAGCGCTGACACCAATTTCAAAGCCCGAGCCTGGGACAATGCCGGCAATGATAGCGGGGTTAAAAGTTGTAATTATATTATCGATCTTCCAGGGGTTAATCCTGACTTTTCGATTAATTTATCTCCATCTGGGCACACAGTAAATCAAGGGGGTAATGTCAGTTATAACATAACTATAAATTCAATAGACGGTTTTAGTTCGCCGGTTAATTTATCTGCAACTGGGATTCCACCCGGAGCTAATTATTGGTTTGGCACCAGTCCAATAACACCTCCAGCCGACAGTTCCGTTAGCACCAATTTATCGATTAATAACTGCAGTCCTGATGGGAATTATTCTATTGTAGTTGCCGGCTCAAGCGGTTCCTTGAGCCATAATGCGCCAGCGGTTAATCTGACAGTTAATACAATTGCAAATCCAAGTAATAACGATCCAGTATTAAATCCGATCGGGCTTAAAAATATAGCTGAAAATAACACCCTTGAGTTTAATTTTTATGCTAGTGACAGCGACAACGATATGCTCACCTTTAGCTGTTTCAATTTACCTTCGGGCGCAAACTGCACTAATCATGGCACCTATGGCGGTGGATATGGCAGTTTTAACTGGCCGATAGGTTATGATGATGCTGGTGATTATACCAATGTTCGTTTTCAGGTAGATGATAGTCAGGGCGGTAGCGATTACGAATTGATAACTATCAATGTTGATAATTTAAATCGGCCCCCAAACAATCCTTCTAACGGCTCGCCAGTCACTCCACCAGATAATCCTCCCACTAATACTGATTTCAGCTTTACTGGAGGTGATCCGGATGGTGATAACGATAGTATTACTTACGATTCAACCATATTTGACAATGATGATAACGCTGTGCCCGGCTGTAGTGGCTCAAAAGTAGTTGGTGGCAATACCAGTTCGATTATCTTTACCAACAATGAACTTTGCCCTACTGGCAGTTTGGATCCTAATACCAGTTATTCTTGGAAAGTTCAGGCCACTGATAATAGTGGTGCTTCCAGTTCGATTGTTTCCTGGGATTTTACTACCGAAGCGGTTTATACCGGTGATTTAACAGCTGATTTTAACTGGTGTGTGATGGATATGAGCAGTGAAGTTAAGTTTAAAGACATGTCAGAACAAGGGAGTTATCCAATAACCAGTTGGGATTGGGATTTTGGGGACGATAACAGCTCCAGCATTCAGGACCCAAGTCATACTTATGATTTATCTGAAGGCGGTGATTGGTGGCACCAAGATTGGGGGCATCGAATGAAAATAACTTTTGATAACCGCGGCCGGGAGGCTTTCGAGAATATACCAGTGTTGATAAAACTAACCCCGTCTAATTTTGATTTTAATGAAGCTTTGGGTCAAGGTCAGGATATTCGTTTTGTGGATTCCGATGATAGCACTGAACTTAAATACGAAGTTGAGAGCTGGAAACACAACGATATTGCTTATGTTTGGGTGAAAGTGCCACGTATTGATGCTGATTCTAATACCGATTTTATTTACCAATATTATGACAATCAATCCACCAACAGCAATGAAGATCCGCCCAGTGTTTGGGATAATGATTATGCTATGGTACAGCACCTAGAGGACACTACGGCCGATGATTCTACTGGTTTAAATAGCGGCAGTTCAAATGGAGGCCTTTCAAAGACTAATGATGGAAAAATAAACGGAGCCAATTATTTTGATGGCAATAATGATGATATTTCAGTACCTGATAGTAGCAGTCTTGATATTACGGACGCAATTACATTAGAAGTATGGGGCAAGGGCCCAGCAGTATGGCGCGAAAGGATGATTACCAAAGGCGGAGAGATTTATGTGTTACGCCGTGAGCAAGGCAATTCGAGCGGGTCTTACCTGCACGGTTATTTGAGTAAATCAGGCTCCTTGAAATATGCCCAAAGTTCTTCCCGGATTATATCAAATAATAATTTCCATTACATGGTTTTAACCTGGGATGGAACCAGCGCCGGAGATAAGAAAATTAAATTATACAACAATGGCTCTGAAGTCAGCTATTCGCAACAAGATAGTTTTAGTGCGCCACTAGACACTTCCAGTCAGTCTTTATATATCGGCAGTCATGGGTCTGGCGAATATTTCAAAGGTGTCTTGGACGAAGTTAGGATTTCCAGCGTAGCCCGTTCTTCAGATTGGGTTGATTTCCAGTATTGCGCTATGACTGGAGGCAGTTGTATTGTTTACAGCGGTGCTGAACCCAAGACAAGTTCTTCTTCAGATTTTGATGTCACTTTAGATGTGTATGATTCTAATGGCGGCGCTGATAGTATTACTAAAACTATTACTGTTGATGACGCTAATATTTGCCAGCCGTTTAATATCACCCAAGGTATGCCTGTAAGCGATAGCGAAGTGTCCTTAGTATGGGAAGATCAATTGATCAATCGGGATTATAGATTTTTCTATTACAAAGATTCTAGCGGTTGGTTTTCATATCAAGAAGTAACTCCCGATTATAACTGCTCTAATGGAAGTTGTAATACATATATTGGTAATTTGGAGCAAAATACGACTTATGTATTTATAGTCCGAGCAGATGATTTTGGCTATAACAATTCCACCGCCGCTGTAAATCCGCCTACATTTTTAGCTCCCCAGCCATGTATTGGCGGAGCCAGCGTATCCACTGAATCAAATTGGTGTCCGGCATACATCCGCACTGTTTCCACTGCTCCGAATCAAGCTTTGATCTTACGTGAACGTTGCGGTGCTCTCCGAGTCAATTTTGATAACTTAGGATCTGAATACGAAAGTTATGTAATTAAGCGGTCTATCAATCAAAATATGGGTTACGCCACTGTTACTAATGACGGTTTAGAATATTTCACCTCGAGCGAGCTTAATTGCGGTGCTGATTGTTATCTTATTGACGAGCAAATAGTGCCTGAAGTGGTTTATTATTATCTTGTCAGTGGCCGGGAGGCTAGTGGGAATATGACTCCTTGGTCAAATCCGTCCGAAGGTCAATGGTCTTATTGTTATCGAGCCCCGGAGTGGGAGGAAAAGTAACATTAACCAATAGATTAGACTGATTAATTTATTACTTTTTAAATTTATACCAAATTAATCAAATTAAACCCGGATAAAATGCAGAATAAATAAAATATATGGCATATATATAAACGGGTAGGGTTAACCCCTTTTATTCATAAATAGTAATTAGTATAAAGCTTATTATAATATTTAGCCGTTAATACTAATTTTTGTATTTCACCTAATGGGTGAAAATACAAAATTAAGCCAAATCAATCTACAAAGGCAAATAACATTATTCATGAATAATTCGGGGTTAATTAGTTTGATTATCGGATATTAATTTTTTTGATATTCTAGGGTTTTAACGTTTTTGTGTTATAATGTTTTTGTGTTATAATAAAATTAGTTATTTTTCCACAATTATTTTATGCGATTAAAATCTAAATATGGATTTACTTTAGTTGAATTATTGATTGTAATTGCTATTTTTGCTTTGATAGCCAATTTTACCATGGTTTCACTCAATAATGCCCGTCGTAAGAGTCGTGATGCCAAAAGAATGTCAGATATTGCTCAACTTAGAAATGCTTTACATCTTTATTCTGTCAATGGCAATGGCTTCCCTGCTGGTGATGGATTACCGCTTGGAAGTAGTAATTATTTAATACTTAATGGTAATGGCTGGGGAATCAACACCACTGCTCCAGTTTTTATGTTTAATGTCCCACGGGATCCGCAAATGGTAAACGATACTGCTTCAGCTTGTACTGACAGCTCATCTTCCCCATGTGATTATGGCTATTATCAAAATGGTAATGATTTTGTGATTTATTTTTATCTTGAGGGCGATGTAGAACAAATGCCGGCTGGATTACACGCCGCCACCAAAGATAGTGTTTTATAATCTTTATCGCAGTTAGAACACATACATCTTAAAAAATCCAGTTGAAAAACGGGATTTTTTTTGATATGATTATAATAGTGAAAACAGCACGAATCCGGCTGAGAACCAAGACAAGATACAACCATCTATGATATTAAGGTTAAATTAAATTATGACCAAAGCAGAAGCTAAAAATAGAATAGAAAAACTAAAAAAACAATTTCAACAGATTGATTATGCTTATTATGTGCTGGATAAGCCTTTAGTTTCAGACGCTGTCCGTGATTCACTCAAGCGCGAACTTTCCACCCTGGAATTCCAATATCCCGATTTAATCACCCCGGATTCTCCTACTCAAAGAATCGGAGGCAGAGCCTTGGGAAAATTTGAAAAGGTCAGGCATACAAAAAAACGTTATTCTCTTGATGACGTGTTTAGTTTTAATGAAGTGATTGCCTTTGATGACAGGGTTAAAAAATTTATTGGATTAAAAAAAACACGCGGCATAGACTATATCTGCGAGCTTAAGATAGACGGGTTGAATATGACCCTTATCTATAAAAAAGGAGTTTTTAGTCAGGCTATTACACGGGGCGACGGTTTTGTTGGCGAAGATGTTACACATACAGTCAAGACAGTTGCCAGTGTGCCCTTAAAGTTAAATCAACCAGTGGATATTGAAGTTAGTGGAGAGATATTTATGCCAATATCAAGTTTTAAAAAATTAGAACAGGAGGCAACTAAAAAAAATGGCACTACCCCGGCTAATCCCAGAAATGCTGCTGCCGGCACCATCCGCCAACTTGATCCCAAAATAGCGGCTGACCGTGATTTGCGCGCTTTTTTTTATTCAATCAACAGCCAGCGTATGCCCAGCCAGTTGAAGACATTAGAAGAATTAAAATCGCTTGGTTTTCCGGTTGAAAGCCATTTTAGGAAGATAGATCAAATCCAATCTGCGAAAGATTTTTTTCAATATGCTGGAAATATCAGAAAAAAATTAGATTATCAGGTTGATGGTATTGTAATTAAGGTGAATAATACCAAGCTACAGCAAGAATTAGGCCATACTGCTAAAACAGTCCGCTGGGCTTGCGCCTATAAATTTGCGGCTGAACAAGCTACCACCAAAGTAAAGGATATCCAGATTCAGGTCGGCCGCACCGGAGTATTGACTCCAGTCGCGCACTTGGATCCAATTTCAGTGGCTGGATCTACGGTTTCTCGCGCCACCTTGCATAATCAAGATGAGATTGACCGTCTTGGTATTAAAATAGGCGATACAGTCGTGGTTCAAAAAGCCGGAGATATTATCCCTGATATTGTCCAAGTGTTACCCAAGCTCCGAACCGGAAAAGAAAAAAAATTTTTAATGCCACATAAGTGTCCCAGTTGCGGTGCTGAAATAGTCCGGACTGAAGGAGAGGCTGCCCATCGTTGCTCTAATCCAGATTGTTTTGCCCAGTCCAAAGAAAAATTGTATCATTTTGTTTCCAGAGCTGCTTTTAATATCGACGGCCTGGGCCCTAAAATAATAGATCAATTATTAGATGTCGGTCTGATAAAAGATGCCAGCGATATTTTTACCTTAACACTAGGAGATTTAGAACCATTGGAGCGGTTTGCCGCTAAATCAGCTGAAAATTTAATCCAATCCATTGAAAAATCAAAGAAAATAAGTTTGGCAAAATTTATTTATAGCCTTGGTATCCGCAATGTCGGCGAGCAAACCAGTATTTTATTGGCAAGAAAAATATTTTACAGCTCAAAAACAGATATCTCACCGGAAAATTTTTTATCCAAAATTCAATCCCTAACCCAGGATGAGCTTGGCACTGTAAATGACATTGGTCCCGTAGTAGCCCAAAGTATTTATGATTATTTTCATAATCAAAAAAATATTGAATTAATAAATAATTTATTTAAACACGGAGTGAGGATATACGCTGAAACAAAAACAGAAGCAGGTTTATTACCATTTCAGGGTAAGAATTTTGTGCTAACTGGGACTATGCGAAGTTTGACAAGAGAACAGGCAAAAGATAAAATTAGGGCACTTGGCGGCCAGGTTATCTCCACAGTATCTAAAAATATTGATTATGTAGTGCTTGGAACTGATCCGGGGTCAAAATATGGCCGTGCCCAAAAACTTAATCTTAATATCATTAAAGAAAAAGAATTTTTAAAATTAATTAGTTAACGATTTTTGTATTACTTCTAAAATATGTCCTATATAATAATATTAATCCTGTTAATTTTATCCGCAGTTTTTTCCGGCCTTGCGTTGGGCTTTTTCAGTATTAGCAAAAATTCACTTAAGCGCAAGGCCGAGCTCGGCGATAAAAGAGCCAAAAAAATATATTCAATTCGCCAAGACGGCAACTTGCTCTTGTCCACCCTTATAATCGCTAATATAGTTACAAACACCAGCATATCTGTTTTTTTGAGCTCCATTATCGGCAGTATAGAAGCTATCTTAATAGCAGCCGCTTTAATAGTTGTTTTTGGAGAAATTTTACCCCAGGCCATATTTTCCCGCCATGCTTTAAATTGGGGCTCTTTTCTGGTTTATCCGACGAAATTCATAATTTTTTTACTATATCCATTATCAAAGCCAATCGCTTTTGTGCTCGATCGGGTTTTGGGCCAGGAAATCGCGACTATATATTCCAAAAAAGAACTGATAAAAATAGTCGAAGACCAGGAAAAATCAAAGCAAAACAATATCCAACCCAGCGAAGAAAAAATAGTCAAAGGCGCTTTATCTTTTTCAGATAAAAAAGTAAAAGACATTATGATACCTAAAAAAGACGTGATATTACTGGAACAAAACCAGAAATTAACTCAAGATATTATCAATAAAATACACAACTCCGGCCATTCCAGGATTCCGATTTATAAACACGATAAAAATAACATTGTCGGAATGTTTTATCCTCGCGACTTGCTCCAGCCAAATGTAAAAGAAAAAAAAGTCAGCGATATAATGCGTAAAAAGGTTATTTTTGTAGATAAAAACGAAAGCTTAGACAGCTTGCTTAATAATTTTAGAAAAAACAGGCTTCATCTTTTTATTGTGCTTGACGATAAAGATAGATTTGCCGGTATTGTTACTGTTGAGGATGTATTTGAGCAGATTATTGGCCATGAGATTTTCGATGAGTTTGACAGTAAAGAAAAAAGGGCTAAAAAATAGTTTATTTTAAAATACAACTATTATTAGCAAGATATTTTTAAAACCAATATATAATTAAATTGATGCAAATATGCACTTAGATAAAAATAAAATTGAACATATTTCCAATTTGGCCCGGATTGAACTTAAGCCCGAAGAAAAACAAAAATTTTCCGAACAGCTTTCATCTGTATTAGACTATTTCAATAAATTAAGCCAGCTTAAAATTGAACCTATCCAAGATCAAGATAGCGATATCAACCTTGAAAATATTTATCGAACGGACGAAGCTAAAAATTGTCCCGAAGATGTCAGGGAAAATATTTTATCCAACCGCCCGCAGCCAAGTGGCCGTTATTTTAAGGTTAGTAAGATACTATAATATGGAATTAAACCAATTAGATATACAACAGGCCGGAACCGGTCTTCAAAACAAAAAATTTTCTTCAACTGAATTAACCCAAGCTTGTTTTAATCAGATTAAAAAGACAGATTCAGGCATAAAAGCTTTTATCACCAAGAGCCGAGATAGAGCTCTAAAGCAAGCTGAAGCAGTTGATCAAAGCATAAGCCAAAAAGAATCTATTCCCGATTTGGCTGGCATCCCATATGCGGCTAAAGACAATTTCTGCACCCAAGGCATAAAGACCACTGCCGCTTCTAAAATATTGGAGAACTACATCCCTTCATATGAATCTACAACTACTAGTAGATTAGAGCAGCAAGATGCAGTTTTGATAGGCAAGACAAATTTAGACGAATTTGCCATGGGCGCCTCTACTCAAACTTCAGCTTTTTTTACCAGCCGTAATCCGATTAACACTGATATGGTTGCCGGCGGGTCTAGCGGTGGTTCAGCCGCGGCCGTGGCCGCTAACCACTGTATTTATGCGCTCGGCTCTGATACCGGCGGTTCTATCCGCCAACCAGCTTGTTTTTGCGGAGTGGTTGGCTTAAAGCCGACTTATGGCCGCACTTCCAGATATGGAGTTATCGCCATGGCGTCTTCGCTTGATACCATTGGTTGCATTACTAAAAATGTGGCTGACAGCGCGATCGTGCTCCAGTATATTGCCGGCCGTGATCCTAAGGACAGCACCACCAGCAATGTCAATCTGAATAATTATTCAACTGAAATCAAATCAGATATTAAAGGCCTTAAAATCGGCATCCCTAAAGGTTTTATGGACCAACCCGGCTTAAACCCAAAATTAAATGATATATTCAAGTCTAGCATAAGCCTGATTGAGAAAATGACCGGTAATCCGGTCGTTCCAGTTGAGTTTATATCACCTGATTATATGCTGGCTTGTTACTACATCATCATGCCGGCCGAAGTTTCTTCCAATCTAGCTCGATACGACGGTATTAGATACGGATACAGTAACAGTGGCGATAAAGATGATTTGCTAAGCCATTATTTGAAAACCAGGTCAGTTGGTTTTGGGGAAGAAGTTAAGCGCAGAATTATATTAGGCACCTTTACTTTATCACACGGATATTATGATTCATATTACAAAAAAGCTATTCAGGTCAGGGATATTGTGCGCCACGATTTTAAACATGCTTTTAAACAAGTAGATGCACTTATCTGCCCCACTACCCCGTCAACAGCATTTCCTATTGGTCAGAATATAGACGATCCGTTACAGATGTATTTACAGGATATTTTTACCATTCCAGCTAGCTTAGCCGGCGTGCCAGCAATTTCAGTCCCGAACGGTAGTATTGATGGCTTGCCCACTGGCTTGCAGATTATTGGTAATTGGTTTTGCGAAAGCACTATCCTTAGGATCGCCCATCATTTTGAGAATTATAACAATGATTAAATTAGTTAACATATCAGCAATTATAAATTAAAATAAATTTTATGAATATAAAAATATATTCTACCCCAGTTTGTGTTTATTGCAATATGCTAAAAAAATATTTAGACGATAAAGGTGTTCAATACGAAGCCATAGATGTTTCCCAGGATCAGGCTGCTGCTGAAGAAATATCAAAAAAATCAGGACAGATGGGAGTGCCGGTTACAATTATTAACACTGATGACAACCAAGAAGAAATTATAGTCGGTTTTGATAAAGCTAGAATTGATAAACTTATATCAGCTTAATTTTTTTATAAAATTTGAGGCAAGCCCATTTTACAAGCTTAATTTTTCATCATGAAAAAAAATAATCGCATCAATCCTTGGTTGTTGTTTTTTGCCGGTATTATTGTCGGTGTCTTTGCCTTTGCTGTTTATAATTATATTCAGGAAAACAATATAAACAATATTGAACCAAGTCAGGGCGATTATCAGGAACCAGCCAATTTTAATATCGGCGCACACGACCATATCTGGGGTAACAAAGAAGCAAATATCGAGCTGGTAGTTTTTAATGATCTAAGTTGCAGCTACTCGCGTCAATATATTGATATTTTAAATCAATTTATGCGCGATTACTCCGATAAAATAAAAATAGTCTGGCGCCATTTTCCGCTTGACCAGAGGAATGAGCAGTCTCTTGATGCCGCTTTGGCAGCTGAATGCTCTGCCGATCAGGATAAATTCTGGGAGTTTATCAACCAGATCTACTCTCGCCAGCCAGAATTAAGCCCCGAGCTCTACTTTGAGATTGCTGAAAATTTATCTTTAGATAAAAAACAATTTGAAACTTGTTATTCAAGCCAAAAATATAATGGCAAAGTAAAAGCTCATTATTATGAAGGTATTTCAAAGCAAGTTATTGGCACTCCTACCAGTTTTTTAAACGGCCGTATTTTACCCGGGGTAATACCGTATTACGATTTGGCCCAGCTGGTGAACCCATTGATTGGAGGTGATGAGTAACGCGTAATGGAAGACTCATTACATAAAAACTTTGGATAATTATCATTTACCCCTGTTATGTTTTCTTACTATCCATCTTCAATTTTATTTGATTTCGGAGCCATACAGATTCATTGGTATGGCTTTTTGATTGTGGTGGCGATTATAGCTGATTTTTTTATAGCCAAATTTTTATTAAAAAAATATAACATACCAACCGAAATTTTATATGATTTCGGTTTTTATTTATTAATTTTTGGCATTATTGGCGCGCGGTTAGGTCATATTGTAAGCGAGATTGGTTATTATTTTAAATATCCCTTAGATATGTTTAAAATTTGGAACGGGGGACTGGCTATCCACGGTGCTATTTTTGCCGGCATAGTTGTAGTTTGGTTTTTCTGTAAAAATTTTAATCGTAAACAAAAAAACCAATTTAAAATCGATTCTTTAATTATGCTTGATATTTTAGCTCCTTTAATTGCTTTAGGGCAGGCGATTGGACGCTGGGGTAATTATTTTAACCAGGAATTATTTGGCCCCCCGAGCTCGCTCCCATGGGCTATTCCGATAAGTGTTCCTAACCGGCTGATTGGCTATGAAAATTTTAATTTTTTTCATCCCAATTTTTTGTATGAAAGTTTATGGTGTTTATTGATATTTTTACTTCTCCTTGCTGTCCACAGGGTTAGAATTAATAATAACCAAGACGCAAGATACAAGATACGAAAAATATTAAATACAATTACCAAAAAAAACACAATATTTAAGCTACCCGGAATTATATTTTTTTCCTACCTTTTTTTATATTCTATTGAACGATTTCTCATCGGTTTTTTACGCATTGATCCCCAGCCGGGTTGGCTTAACCTCCGGCTAGATCAATGGGTTAGTTTGATTTTAATAGCTCTCAGCATCTTTACTTTAATAAAGTTACGCAATAAGCATGATCCAGACCTAGCTTAATTTACTGGATTTACTTATCTCGCTTTACTCTCCCGCCGGAGTCTTTCGCTAGAGGACTCCGGCGGTCATTCAGTTAATCTATTCAGCCAATCTGCCGGAGTCCCTTTCAGGAGACTCCGGCAAGGGAAAAATCTACCGGAGTCCCTTTCAGGAGACTCCGGCAAGGGAAAATCTGCCGGAGTCCCTTTCAGGAGACTCCGGCAAGGGAAAAAGTCCCTTTCAGGAGACTCCGGCAAGGAAAAATTTCAGACTCGTTTTGCATGAGAAATACGGGAAGAGTATAGACTCATCTTGTATGAGACAAGACTTTAGGTTGCCATTACTCTCTAAAAATGCTATAATACTATTGTCGGTTGTCAGTTAACAACTAACAATTATCAATATTAATTATTGCTAACTGCTAACTGCTAACTGCTAACTGCTAACTGCTAACTGCTAACTGCTAACTGCTAACTGCTAACTGCTAACTGCTAACTGCTAACTGCTAACTGACTTATGAAAAACCCTATTCGTCCAAGTTTTAAAACTGAAACAATCCCAATTATATTTATTATACTCGCCCTAGTTTCGAGTTTTTATTTTTATGCCAATTTCCCTGAACGTGTGCCCACACACTGGAATGCTCATGGTGAAATTGACGGTTGGTCAGGTAAAACTTTTGGCGCCTTCTTTTTTCCAGCTTTGAATATTTGTGTTTATCTGTTAATGTTGTTTTTACCCCTAGCTGATCCCAAGAAAAAAAATTACAGTGATTTTAAGCATATTTATCATATTGTCAAAGGTGCCCTGGTGATATTTTTAGCCGCTATATATATTGCTACTAGCCTAAACGCTCTTGGCCGCAACATCCCAATTAATGTTTTTGTGCCAGTTGGGATTGGTATTTTGTTTATTATCATTGGATATTATTTGAAAGAAGTTAAACCTAACTGGTTTTTCGGCATCCGCACCCCCTGGACTTTAAGTTCTGACCGGGTGTGGCGAAAGACTCACCAACTTGGATCCAAAGTATTTATACTAGCTGGCGTATTAATGATCTTAGCCAGCATCTGGCCCCAGTTATTTATTTATTTTATTTTAATTTTAATCGCCATGATTTTCGGCGTGATTGGATATTCTTATTATATTTATAAACACTAAAACACGGAAGCACTTAAACACAAAAGCACTAATGTTTAAGTGTTTAAGTGTTCTCGTGTTTAAGTAATTAAGTAATTAAGAGCTTAAGTGACTAAAAAATTATGCTACAAACCTCGTTTTCCTACAAAAACATTTCTACTCGTGACAAAAAGTTTTTGGCTGACTATTTTCCCCAGAAAATGGATCGGTTCGAGACTTTGCTTAAGCATTTTGCCGGCAAACAATGCCGCCTAGAAGTAAAGGCTGAACAGTTTGCCACCAAAGCCGCCTATATGGTAGAATTAATTTTACATCTGCCAAGACATAAATTAATGGCGCGAGAAGATGACCATACTATTATTGAAGCCTTTGATTTATCACTAGATAAATTGATTATTCAACTGCGCAAATTAGTCAATCGGGATTGGAAACGGAAAGCGAGGAAGGGGAGTAGGGAGTAATGGGCATGATACTACTTTATCCCGGGATAATATGGAGCTTGAAGAAAAATAGTAACTAGTTATTAGATATTAAAATTTATTAGTTAAATTCCTGAATTACGACAAGTATTTTAAATATAGCTAACTGTTCATTTTACCGTATTCGGGATTCTTGTTCGGGATATAATTCGGTAAATTTGGACAAAATTCGGGAAAAAATAGGGTTACTCTATGATATTAGTCGATAAAGATAAATGTATTGCTTGTGGCGCTTGTTACGCCAGTTTTCCCGAGTTGTTTAAAGAAGCTGACGATAACAAAAGTCAAGTTATATCTTCAGATTATAAAGCCCATGACTATGAAAAAGGTGATATTATAAATATATGTCCGGTGCAGGCAATCAGCGTGGAAGATTAAATTTTGATTTAAAAATATATACTATTGACAAAATATATTAAAACTTATACCATAAAGGTATAAGTTTTAATATTCGCTCTTATATGCTGTTTATTCCCGCTAAAATAGAATACGGCCTAACCTTGTTGATTTTTCTAGCTGAACATCAAAATGAATCCCCATTTTCTTTAGGCAATATTGCCCGTTCGACTAATATGCCTTACCGTTTTTTAACCCAAGTGGTAAAACCATTATTAGCTGGCAGCATAATTAGTGCAAAAGAAGGCAAAGGCGGTGGATATAGATTATCCGTAAACCCCAAAAAAATCACTGTTAAAGAAATATTTAATATATTGGGTGAACCGTTATATTTTACCAACTGCCTTAATCAGCATAAATCATGTCCGGGCGATAAAAACTGCAAGATGAAAGTCGTCTGGCAAAAAGTTAAACGTAATATTGACCAAGAATTAAGCGAACTAAGTTTAGCAGACTTAGTTTAATCACTAGAACATTTTAACATCATAACATTTGAACATATTAAATACCCTCATGTTATAATGTTAAAATGTTCAAATACTAAAATAATATGATTTATTTAGACCACGCCGCCGCTACTCCAGTTGATCCCAAAGTCGCTAAAGCGATGGCTCCTTATAATTCGATTAAATTTGGCAATCCATCTGCTTTATATCAGCTCGGTCGTCAGTCCCGGCAAGCGATTGAAGATTCTAGGCATCAAGTAGCCTCTATCTTAGGCTGCAGCCCTGAAGAAGTCATTTTCACTGCCGGCGGCACTGAATCAGATAATATCGCTATTTTTGGTGTTATGAACCAATTTTTATCCGACCCAAGCAAATATCATTGTATTACTTCCAATATTGAACACCCGGCCGTGCTAAAAAGTTTCAAAAGATTAGAACAGCTTGGATTTGATCTTACTTACATTCCAGTGGATAAATATGGTTTAATCCAACCAGATGAGGTGATGAAAGCCTTAAAACCCAATACAGTCTTAATTAGCTTAATTTATGCAAATAATGAAATCGGCACTATTCAGCCTATTAGTGAGATTAGCCATATTATAAAAAACTACCGTCATATTCAGCAACTTGATACTTTATCTAAAAATCCAATATATCCCATATTGCACACTGATGCCTGCCAAGCGGCTAGTTATCTTGATATCAAGGTTAATAATCTCGGAGTGGATATGATGACTTTAAATGGATCTAAAATTTATGGCCCAAAGCAGTCTGGTATTTTATATAAAAATAAAAATATAAACTTATCTCCGATGCTTTATGGCGGTATGCAGGAAAACGGCATCCGGCCAGGAACTGAAAACACAGGTGCTATTGTTGGTTTTTCATCCGCGCTTAAGCTGGCAGTAAAAAATAAAAATAAGCAGAACCAGCGTTTGGAAAAACTACGCCATTATCTGACTATGGAGTTAATCAAAATACCAGATACTATTTTAAACGGCCATCCCGAAAAAAGGCTGCCTAATAATGCCAATATTTCTTTTTTAGGAGTAGAAGGCGAGTCAATAGTATTAAAATTAGATGCCAAAGATATTTATGTTTCTACTGGTTCAGCCTGCCATTCTTCTAGCTTAGAGCCATCTCATGTTATTCTAGCGCTTGAGCCCAAAAACTTTGAACGTGCTCACAGCTCCATCAGATTCAGTCTCGGCCGATCAACTACCCGCCAGCAGATCGACAGATTATTAAAAATTTTACCCAAGATTTTGAAAGATTTAAGGCAGATATCAGCCATTCACCACGGGAACACTTAATCACGGGGACACTTGATCACTTAAGCACTTAAACACGGGAACACTTAATCAATTAATCACTTAAGCACGGGAACACTTAAGCACTTAAACACGAGAACACTTAAGCACGGGAACACTTAAGCACTTAAGCATTAGTGATTTAGTGTTTAATTTAAGTTGTAAAATATGAAGAAAAATAGTAAGAAAAAATTTAAGCAAGCCCCAGCTGATAAAAAGCCAAGTGATTCCAGCTGGCTCTATACGGATATTGTTAAGGACCATTTTTTTAATCCCCGTAACGTGCAGGTTAAAGATCCCAACCCAGGTGAATTTGACGGCCGAGGCACTGTTGGCAGTCCGGTATGCGGCGATATAATGACAGTTTGGATTAAAGTTGACCCTAAGACCGAGCGCATTGTAAAATGCCACTGGAAAACATTTGGCTGTGCTTCTGCTATTGCCTCCACTTCGATTATGTCTGAAATGGTAACTGCCAATGGCGGCATGACTATTGATCAGGCGCTTGAGCTCAAGCCAGAGCATATTTTAAAACAGCTTGGTGGACTGCCGCCTAAAAAAATTCATTGTTCTGTTCTAGGCGACCAAGCACTTAGAGCCGCGATAGAGGATTACAAACATGGTAGCTTGTAACCGGCAACCAGTAGAAAGGGATTTATTATAAAAATTATATAAAATATTACGCTTTGCTAGTTAAGCGTTATGGGTCGCTATAATATATTAAATAAAAAATTATGAACAACACAAACAAGATAGTTAGCCAAATTAATGACATTCTCGATGATGTCCGCCCTGGTATTCAGATGGATGGCGGAGATGTTGCATTAAAATCATTTAAAGACGGTATTGTTATACTAAAAATAAAAGGCGCCTGTGTCGGTTGCCCGATGGCGCAAATGACTTTTGAACATGGTATTGGCAGTTTGATTAGAGACAAGATAAAGCAGGTAAAACAGGTCAAATACGAATAACTTCACCTAATAACCAGCAAACTGTTCTATTTTTATTTTTTTTCTACTAACACCAAGATCCTCAATTATTTTTTGGCTTGAAATTACCATTGCTTCAGGCCCGGCAATATACCAGTTAGAATTTTTTATCTCCGGCACGTTTTTTGAGATAAATTGTTTATCAATCCGCTTAAACCTGTCTATATAAGAAAAATTTTTATTGTTTTTCTCAATTTCGTCTAGGTCAGGTTTAAAAGCAGCGTTGCTTATATCTTTATTAAAATAAAGTAGTTTTATATTGTGTTTGGTTTTATTTTCATACGCAAATTTGATCATACTGATAAAAGGTGTAATTCCTATGCCGCCAGCAATAAACACTACTGGATAGTTTGTTTCTGAAATCAGATTAAAAGATCCCCACGGTCCTTTAGCTGTCGCTTTACCACCGACTTTCATCTCAATTAATGTTTTTTTAAAACCACTACCAGTATAACGGAATGCAACACATATTTCGTTTTTTTTATTTGGTGAACAGGCCAGTGAGAAAATACGGCTAAAACCTTTATCATCAGCATATTTTAATTTTGGTATTGTCAGCTGTATATATTGACCAGCTATAAAATTAAAATCATTTCCGCATAAATCAAACCATACCTGCCATGTATTAGTTGCTATTATTTTCTTGTTTAAAATTTTTAATTTCATATTATATTTTACGGCTGTCATATGCCCAGTGGAGCAAAGCCTGCCTTTGTCGACGCCTGCAATTCAGGTCTTTTTTAATGCAATTTTTTTTAACTTGGCTCAAATGTCGTTTAATTGCCCGCCATCTTCTAATCTGCCTGTTGTCGTCTTCTGATCGCCGACCCATATAATATCGGCAATACCACTGAAACCAACCTCTGGGATCCTGGGGATGAATCCAGTTTTTTTCAATCCAGACCGATAACGGTTGCGAAGCATCAACTTTAAAATAATTAAGATTTTTATCATGCCCAGCTATGCCAACTGGATGTAGTTTTGCTTGCTTAAACCAATCATGCGGGAATTCAGTTTTACAGTCGCGCATATACCTGCCTCCAAAGACACCCAGCTTGAGCATTTGTTTTGGCGTCAGTTCGGGTTTAAATTCAGCATTAAAATTCTTGCCTATAGACTCAATTAAATAATATCTATAATTTTTTTGCATTTTGTCGTTTACTATTATAAGTTTTTTATCAGGCATAGCTCATAATTTTTTTATCAAGTTAACCATCTAATAATTAATTATAGTTTAAAATTATTCTTAAATCAAAACAATTGATAGTTTGACTAAAATTGGATTTTTAGTGTATATTTAAGTTAAGCTTTTGTGATATAATTGGTTTTAATGCCAGTTATATTTAAATTATGAATAATTTACGGCGGGGTAGCTCAGTTGGTTAGAGCGTAGCACTCATAACGCTAAGGTCGTGGGTTCAATCCCCACCCCCGCTATTTAACGACAAGGTCACTCGATCCAATTGTGGTCTTGTTGCAACTTCAGCCGGAGTTGCGCCTGTCTACCGATAGGCAGGAAATTGGTATACGCGCAAGACCTGCCTTGCCGGCAGGCAGGCTCAAAATCGCTAATTTTATGTATAACATTTATGCTATAAAAAGCTTAAGACGAAATTATATTTATTTTGGTATTACTGATGATTTAGAAAGACGTATCACTTAACATAACAATGGTTGGAATAAAACAACAAAACCCTATGCTCCTTTTCGGCTTATTCTACATGAAACTGTTGATGACCGCCGAGGGGCAAGGGAGAGAGAAAAATATTTAAAATTTGGGTACGGAAAAGAATATTTAAAAACCTTACAAAATTGATTTCTGGCCGGAGTGGTGAAATTGGTATACACGCACGACTCAAAATCGTGTGGGCTTGTCCCGTGGGAGTTCGAGTCTCCCCTCCGGCAATATTTTGACAATAATCAATAACCAAGATATAATAATCAAACAAACAAACATCAGCAGTCATTCATTAATAATCAAATTTTGAGATTTGGTTATTGGAATTTTTTTGGAGTTTGTATCTTGCATCTTGATCATTTTAATTACCGCGGGGTAGAGCAGTCTGGCAGCTCGCGAGGCCCATAACCTCGAGGTCGCGGGTTCAAATCCCGCCCCCGCAACCAAATGAGACCGAACAACTTCGGTCTTATTTGTTTTGGCCGAAATCTCCCTGTTTAAGGCAAAAATCGGTGATAGTTCAGCGGTGCTAAAAACACCTTCAGCTCTGTTATACTCTAAACCATTTTTAAACACCAATTTTTGCAAGCGGGCTTTCAGTTCTATATCAGTTAAATCCTGCCACTGACGGGGTATATTCGCCGCAAATTGCACGCAATAACTCAAAGCCGCCTCAATGTCTAACTTGTCTATTTCAGCCTCATTTGAAGAGATTCTAAGGCTTGTGAGCTGATTTTCTAAGCCATCTTTATGGTTTAGGTATTCTTCTTTTGTTAGTTCATTATTCATCCGCATTTGAGTCAATTTATCTTTCTGTTTCTCTAAAATTTTTAGCCTCTTATCATAATCATCTTTTTCTTTTTTAAATATTTCATGCTTAGTCTGCCATGAGTCAAGCACAACTTCTTTAAATAGCTTAAGAAAATTTTCTTTTGGAGTTACTTCTTTTAACAGTACCAAAAATTTACTTTCCAGCTCTTTTTTAGGAATTGATAAGCCAAACATTTTACACTCTTTGTTGGTGCAATTATAATAAGCATATTTTTTACTTCTACCAGTTCGCCAACAACCAGTCAGCTTTCCATGGCAGGCACTACACCTGACAAACCGCCGTAAAGGAAAGTCCGGATGTAATCGCATATGAGGAATATTTTTAAGATTAGAGTTTCTTTTCTTAATTTCTTGAATGCGATTAAATTCATCCGGTGTAATCATCGGCTGGTGCTGACCAACACAATCTTTGCCAGTCCATGAGTTAACTAAAATGCCCGCATAATATTTATTATTCAAAATCCAGTCAACTTTTTGAATAATTATTTTTTTACCATCACGAGTTTTTAATCCCCACTGATTATATAATTCTGTTAATTTAGTTAGTGTTATTTTGCCTTTTGAAAATTCTTTTAAACCTTTTTGGATAATAGGAAATGTTTCGGGGTCTGGCTCATCAGGCCTTGTCTTCCTTTTTTCATTGTAAAGTTTTTTTGAGTGCAGGTAACCGATTGGTGGATACCACGGCCAAATACCTTCCTCAACTTTTCTTTGCATTCCACCTTCACACCTCTGCTTTCTGATTTCATTTTCAAATTCAGCAAAGCCAGCCAGCATTACCTCCATCAGCTTGCCTTGTGGGTCGTTAGTTATTGACTCTGTAACAGAATGAAGTGTGGTTCCATATTGCACTAGTTTTGCTCTAACTGCAAAATGGTCTATTGGATTTCTGCAAAATCTATCAATCTTCCAGACAATAAATGCTTCTATTTTATCTTTATATTCTCTACAAAATTCAATGGCTTTAAGAAATTCTGTGCGGTTAGCGGCAGTGGCTGATTCACCCTTTTCTATGTAAATTTTTACTTGATTTTTATCAAGCCCCATTTTTTCTGCGTATTCTAAACAAGCGTCTTGTTGCCGGTCAAGGCTTGTTCCTTGAATTTGGTCATGCGAGGAAACACGGCAGTAAATGATAGCTTTTTTGTTAGTATATTTTTTCATATGTTTGCTATTGACAGGCATATAAAAGTATGCTATAATTATTTAATATTCAAAATAACAAATAATTGTTAATTTTTCATAAATATAAGGAGGTTAAAGTGGCTTCTAAACTTTCGAAAGATAACATTAAGCCCAACGATTTTAAGGTTGGTGACCATCTTTGGAATAGCCCATTCCAAAACAGTGAGAAAGAAACCATTGCCCGAAACATCATTCTTATTTCCAAATGGAATGGCAACAACTGGTTGGATTTCACTTGGGATGAATATCAGAAAATGTGTAAACACAATGTTACTATTTCTGAAAAGGGCGTTTTAGATGGATTTGTTAGTCAAGGTTTGCTGGCGTGCAAGAATGGCGTATATTCGGTTGAAGAAAGTTTCATCCGAACCCTTGCACAATTCATCGCATAAAGAAATAAAGCACTTATTGAACATTTAGGCAGTTGAGTCAAATCAGCTGCCTTTTTTATTTTCAAAAATAAAGCGAACGGCCTGATTGACCCAACTACAATTATCCAAAGATAATTTTCATCGGCAGACCGCCCGCTTTAGGCAATGAAAAATAAAATCTTTGGAGTTTAAGTTGTAGTGGGTCAATAGTTATATTATATAACCAAATCTATAATTAGTAAAATTATCTTTATAAAAATATAACCCCTGCCTGCCATAGGGTAAATAAACAAAATCTTTAATTATTAGCCTACCGTCAGCCCCGAATAAAAATAATACTTGCCCCGGGTTAATTGCCCGCCAGTTTTCAATGGCTATGTCTGCTAAATCATAAAGTAAGTCACGGATTTCCTGTGCTTCTTTGTCAGATATTTGTTTGTTATTGAGTAAGTCTTTTACTCTTGAAATAGATAGCATAATTTTGAAATTATAAGTTTTTTATAGAATAATTCCTTTAGTTTCAGGGTTGTTTTCTTTTTTTATATAAATTCCTAATTTGCCAATTTTATTTTTTAATTCTGTTGGTGTGGTAATCACTGGCGCATATTCTTGTCCCTGAATAGAAACCGCCAATTGTGCTAATCTTAATACTTCGTTATAACCAAACAAATCAACTAAGACATTAATTGAATTTCTGTGTATTTTATGCCCAAAATTAATAGTTGGGTTTATTTTATGAAATACCTCCATGATGGTGATGTTTTTTTTATCAATTGGTTTTTTTCGTATAACATTTTTATCATTTTTATCATTCTTATCATTATTGTTTATCCCCGCTAAATCTCTGGGTATTGTCTCATAATTCTCTATTTGTTCTCCATCTTGTTCTTCATAAGGAATATTAACATCAAAAACATCTTCATTTTTAAAGCGGTAAATGGAAGCTCTTTGGCTCCCTGTTTTGTTCTCTACTTTTTCAATAAACTTTGTTTTAATTAAATCTTGAATTACTCGCCTAAGTTTTCCTTGCTGGCTTTTTTTAAGGCCAAATTTATAAAACTCAGTTTCAGCTAAATAAAATTCACCGACATCAAGATTGTCAGGTATAGACTCTGACCATCTAACCCTAATAGCACATAGAGAAAGAACGGCTAACCTTAATGGGTTTCTAATTAGCCATTGATAATTAGGGGAATGTTCATTGGTGGTAAATTGGCGAAATGATTCCATAGATACATTATTAATAAATAAAAAATACCCTCGTGTGTAGACTCTAGTGGCCTAGAGATATAGCCACTTTAACACAAAGGTATTTTTTATATCTCTAGTTTTTATTGAGTCTACATGAAAAAAGCCCCGGACGGAAAAACAACAGTTGAATGTTGTTTCCCTGTCCGGGGCAATAAGGCACCCAAATAGGTCAAACACTTATATTAACTAAGTTAAGTATAGCACAAGTTCATAAGGTGGTCAAATTTTATCGTGAAATTTTGCTATACACGCAAGCAAATAACAAAACTTTTGCCGAATTCTCGGTAAAAAATTAGCCAGTCAGAGAGCGCACCCTCACGGACTTCTACTATTGGGCTAATATTAGATAATTATTTGTAATTTTTTGTGCAAAAATAGCATTTTCATTTTGACTTTTACGCCTTAAAGGTGGAAATATTAAAATATTTTTTGCACAAAACAGGAGTGGTTTTAAATTTTTTGTGACTCCTACCAACAAAAGAGGATTCCTTAAAAAACAAACCTTAATTTTGTGGTCTTAAAATCAACAATCACTCCCCCTTGCCATTGTTTGCCCGTGGCTTATTTGGTATTATAAATAAGCCATGTCTGTAATAATTCTTACAATTATAACCTTATTAATTTGTTTTGCGTTTGGCTATACCGGCTATGCGGAGTTTTATGATAGCTATATCTTAAACATTCTTTTTGAATACTTTTTTGTGCTGGCGTGGGCTATTACTCTTGTATTTTATCTGCCTCTTTTTTTGATTTGCCTCATCCGGAAAAAGAAAAACCATAGCATAGAAAATTTAAAAAAGTTTTTTAAAGCAGTGAACTGGTTTGTTATTATTACCACCCTCGCATTCGGATTGTGGCAGATGTTTGGCGTTGGTGCATACCAGCAAGAAGGACTGTTGCCACTGTTACCTTTTTTGATTATTCCGGTATTGTTTTATTGGGTAAACCGGTTAAAAATTTGATTTGAAAACATTCTAAAAAAGAGAAAAATTGAGCTTTTAAAAAAACACCGACTAAGGCAGTTTTTTGACTAATTTGGAAAAATCTAATAGACTTAAATCGTAATTATAGACTTATTTTATATGTATAAATTTCATCACCCAATACCAATTATAATCAAATTAACTGACGAGTGGGGTTTTGGTTTACGTGAGAAAACAGCTGAATATGTAAAAGAAAATTTAAACAAAAAAGGAGCAGAAAGAGGAAGCGCTGATGAACAAGGTTTTGGAGCACTGGCAGAAATGGTTATGAGAAATAAACTAGGTATGCAAGATATAAATGATGCCGAACATTCTCTTGCGTATGATATTCTTTTGCCAACAGGTGTAAAGGTTGATGTTAAATGCAGAGGAGGAGCCCTCCCATTTCAAGAGGAGTATATGAGTAATGATAATATACCAAGAGAAGCAAAACACAATTTTTTCGCTAGGCAAATATATGATGACAATCTAGATACGGATATATATTTAATGACCCATTTAGAAACACCTAAAGCAAGGGAGCTCCCAGGTACTAAAAGACAAAGAAAATGGATTTTATATGTTTGTGGCTGGGTTTCAAAAGAAAGAGTAAAAAATGAGGGTGTCTATTTACCCAGAGGCTCACTAACAGAACAAGGAAAAACTTGGTTTACCTACAGAGGGCAGGAAATAGAATTTTATAACAAAAACCTAAACGGTTTAGAAAATTTAGAGGATTTATTAAAAATAGAAACCCCCGATGTTGAGGAGGATAAGAATAAGAAAGGTGATTTAAATTTAACAACAGTGGACGCTGTTAGAATTGTTTATGATTTAATAGGTCGTGGAGTTTTAAAGGATAGTCATTTAAAGTTTGTTAAAGCAAAAGCCAAACTAACTCAGGAGGTTAAACCAGTACTGCACGCTAATCAATACTTTCATTTATTAGATTGGTTAAAAGATAATGGTCAAATTGGAGAGGAAGACATGAATAGTGCTAGAAATGTTTTATCTGAGGAAAAATTTGAAGGAATTTAATTTAGAATAATCTACTACTTTCAGCTTTAAATTTTTGATTAGCTTCTTCTATTCTCTGTTTACAAATTTCAATATAATCCACTTTACTCTTCTTAAACAAATATACTTCCTGATTTTTTTCTATTCCAATAAAATTTCTGTTTTCTAAAATAGCTGATACTAGAAAACTGCCACTACCACAAGTATTATCTAATACAATATCATTTGACTGTGAAAATGTTCTGATAAGATACCTGCCCAGTTCGGCAGGTTTTTGTGTTGGGTGGTAGACCTTACCTTCACTTTCTGCAGTTTTAAAATATACAACATCTGTAGGATAGCGTTCACCACCGCTTTTTACTTCTACTGTTTTAAAATCACCATAGCTACCTGTTAATTGGTCTTTTCTGAAACCTTTATTGTATGGTTCACCTTTTGCCATTTGAGGACTATAAGCGGGCTGATTTTTATAAAAAATTAAAATATCCTCATGTCTTCGTAATGGTTGTTTTTTTGCATTTAAAAAATTCGTTGATTTAGATTTTACCCAAACTATTTTATATTTAAATAATTTAGCATTTGACAATATAAGTTGTGCAGTAAAAGCTCCTTGTGCTGTAAGTGCTATCACTCCCTTATCTTTAATTATTCTTTCATATTGTTCCCATAGTTCGTCTAACGGAATTACACTATCCCATTGATTTTGTGTTGTGCCATAAGGCAAATCACATAAAATCATATCTATAGAATTGTCAGGAAATTCTTTCATTACTTTTAGACAGTCTCCTTCAATGACTTTATTTTTATATTTATTAATAGAGCCACTTTTTATTACCGTTTTCCTTTCCTCTCCTTTTTTGTCTTCGTCCAACAGAGCAATGTCATTGGTTTTAATCAAATCTATAACTATTCCTTGTATTTCTAAATCATTTCTATTTTTAAAAATTATTGGGTCAATATCTTTATTTGCTGGTTGTAATCTTATCCTTTTATTATCTCTGAATATTTTTTTTAATGTAATTTCCCCGTTGTTTATAAGTGCAACCACTTGCTGTCCATCTGTAAATGTTTTTTGACGCCTTACTAAGACAACATCTCCATCACTAATATTTTCATCAATCATACTATCACCATAAACTCGTAATGCAAAAATATTTCCATTTTGAGGCACTTTAATTCTTGGCACTGCAATATATTCCTTACTTTGAAGAGCTTGAATTGGGTTGCCAGCTGATATTTTACCTAGTAAAGGTATTTTAACCATTTGTTCGTCTTTATATGTGTCAATTCCTCTTGGATGATGCGCTTCCTTTTTTAAGTATCCATATTCTTTCAATTTTTTAACGTGATGATGGGCAGTTGAGACAGAAGATAACTTTAAGTGTTTTTTTATTTCTTCTAATGAAGGAGCATACCCTTTTTTTTCTGAAAAGGATTTAATATAATTTAGAGTTTGTTTTTGACGCTTTGTTAACATAAATTTAATTGACATTAGTTATCCACACCTTTATAATTTAATTATAACATATCGAAAATAAATCGAAAATAGAAAATATCAAATGGCTAACAAAAAAACAACAAAAGGAAGTCATTATTTACCGAGGACTTATTTAAAACATTTTCTCTTGGACAACAAGCTTCATATGTACAAAAAGGGAGAAAATTTTTTTAATACAGATTTAAAACCTGAAGATAGAATATTAACTATCACTGGCGAACAGGGCTTGCATAATATAGGAAAGAAAAATAATTTATACAATCCAGAAGTGCCAGGAGTAACCTCTGATGATGTTGAAAAGTTTTTTAATGAATTGTTTGAAGGTGATTTAGATAAAGTTATTGGTGAAATAAAAGGAAAAATTATAAGGCCAGAGGATTGATAAAGACCTAAAGTTTAAAATATCTTTATTCTTGGGCTCAATGGCTTTAAGGACACCTCATAGTAAGCAAGAAATCGAAGAAGTTTCTACAGCTGCTTTAAAAATAATGACAGAGTGGACTGATATTAAAGAATTAAAAAAATATTTAGAAAAAAACAAAACCAAAGATATATCAGAAAAAGATATTGAGAGTTATATAGATAATTTTATAAATGATAAATATAAACTCAAATGGTCTAATAGTTTATTTTTATCTCGTGCATTACCAATGATAGAGCGGTATGCAAATATATTTTATAATATGAAGATGAACATTATTAAGATATCTTCTGATGATTTTTTTATCACTTCCGATAATCCTGTCGTACATTTTGTACCTAAAGAAAAGATTAATTTTTACAATAATTGCAAGAGCTTAATGAGTCCTTACACAGAAGTATACGCGCCATTAACCAATAAGATGGCGATTGTTTTATGCAGAAGAAGGGATATAAAAGAAATGATAATGCCAGCAAGAAAAGAACTTATAGAAATTACTAATTATAATATATCTATAAATTCAAAAGATTTTATCTTCTCATCTCGCAAAGAGAAAGAATTAGACAAATTTGTGGAGAACTATATTCCATATCCGGTTAAATTTACTATCCATTAACTGCAATTGGTTTAAACGATAACTCCTGTCCAAACTCCCACATTTGCTTGGTGGCTTCCACCCACCGGTGTAGGTTGAATCCGGCCTCCGCAATGATTTTTCAGAGCCCCCATTTTATGGGGGTTTTTGAATGGGTAGGATCGGGACGCTGGAACTAATTATTTATAAATGGTAGAGTTAACTATAGATAATAATATATAAAAAAAATGAATAAGCCTGAACAATTTTCACCGCAATTTAATGTCCCCGGAAAAGAAACTATCACTAACAAAAGAGATGATATGAGTACCAGGGAACACAAAAAGAAAATTAAGGAAATTATAAAATCTAGATTAGAACAATCAGTTGGTAGCAGGTTAGCCGAATATATAACTGGATTAAAATCAGATAATGTAGAAATAGTCGATAGGCTCATTGAGGACCAAAAAGTAATCAGGACTAAATACGGCCTGCCCGCTTTGGACATTAGATACAATATGCCAGCTGAATACGAACGCTCTCTTAAAGATTTGGCTAAAAAATATAAAGTAGACATTAGAAGTACTTTGGAATATGGAAAATATTTCAAAGAAAATCCGTCTAGTGACGCTGTTTATTCGAAAGAGCCCGCTCGAGGCGATGTATTCTCTGACATAAACAAAAAGGATTTGAATTCTTACCTAAGTTCTTTAAAGAGTGTAGAGCACGAGCTAATCCATGCCATGCAGGAAATTAAATTTCCAAGAATGCCGATTGAACTGTCAGAATATGAGGCGTATATAGGTAGTATGAACTTAGAAACGTTTCAGGAGCATCCAGAAAATGTGGATCCATTTTTTGAATATTTTATTTGTGGTTCAGTGCGTGAATGGTATGATTCTATGAGTAAAGAGAAGGAACAAAATGTATCGCCCGAATGGGAGGATCCTGAATTTTTTCTGAAAAATGTTGATAAAATAAGCAGCCAAGAAATCGACGACCATATGAGGAAAGGCACTTTTTTAGGAAAAATATTTAAAAAAACAAAATAAACAAAGAACCAGATTAAATGCCGCCGTAGTTTATTCAAAAACAGGGGCATATTATAAACTTTCCGAATGCCACTATCTTATTTATTTCTTGCACCACTTGTTGTAGATTTTGTCCTATGGTTGCAATGACTACAAAACCACCCGAGTAGGGTGGTTTTTGGATTGAAATAGTTTAATTAAATTTAATATTGGCTAATTGCATTATAAGTATCTTCATATTTAACTTTTAAATCACACGTTTTTTTTATCAAACTGTTGAGGGCCAAAAAACTTGAATTAGTTAACATTTTCCCAATGGCATTTTCTGTAAAATATAACTTAACCATTCCCCAAATTGAATTAGTATTAATATCAAAAGGCATATCTATCTTTATAGGTTTACCACATGGGGTTTGTATATTATTTATCATTTGTCTTTGCAAGTCGGCTTGGTAAGCGATAGTCATATTTGGTTTATAATAAAAACTGTTTTTAGAATACTGTTTGAGTATATTCCCTGTGACAGTATTGTTATTTTCAAATTGTGAATCCAAATTCATAAATATATCTTTACTAAATACGTACTCGCCTTTAAAAAACGAGTAATTATCATTATTCTTTCTATATTCATCTAGGTCTGACAATAATTTATACTTATTAATTCCCCTGCCTTTAGAAATTGCCAATATTTTTTGCAAGGCATCCAGCCCATCATTTTCAATGGACATCCCAACTAGATAACCGATTAAACTATTATTTTGTGACCGAAGTATCACGTTTCCGATCTTAACAGATTTAATCGCCTGATCTAACGCCGATTGAATTCTACCTGTGTTCGCTAACCTGATTGCTTGTGCTAAAGATATATGATTAATTACGCGCCAACGCCCCGTAGAGATGGCAGGAATGCTAATTGAATATTCATCTGGATCAGATAAAGAAGGTATTTGAAATTCATTCTTTTGGGACGCCATATACCATAGTTCCAGAGCAGCTTCATTTTTTTCAAATATATCATTTGCAAAATTGTTATCCCAGTCGCTACTCTCCAAAAAATTTGCCCTCAGATTGAAATTTTTGGGCTCAAAAATCATTTCATTACTTATCTCGTCTAGCTTAATAAACATATTCTGGTTATCAGCGAGGTTAATTTTAGTTAGCATTAGATCGGTATCATTTATCACCTGAATATCGTTGCCCCAAAATAAATTCAAAAAAATAGGAATAATAACGCAGAAGATTATTAACAACACAACAACACCAACAGAAAACTTAATTCCGCCGGTTAGTATCTGTTTTATATATTTATTCATATTTACATTATAGCAAATAAATTAAACATAATATAGGACCATATTATTTACTCTTATAAATTGACGAAGGGGTTATATCTTCTTCCGAACCCCCACACCTCCCTAACATTAGCCACCACCTGTTGTAGATTCCGTCCTATAGTTGCAATTCCAAGAAATTCAGCTGAGATAAGCTGGATTTTTTGATATTTAAAATTATTCTATAAAGTTCTTTGTTTGACAATAAAACTTGTATATGGTAGTATGAATTGATTTAAAAATTAACCAAATATAATATATTATTGCAGGGAGGTATTAATGATTAAGATAAACACAATTCCGCTTCCAGCTGATCTTATAACATCCGAGAATATCAGCTATAAAAACGATTTTAATTTAAAGGAAAAGATTCATGAAGAGAATACTAACTGTGAAGAGTTGCCAGATTTCTATTCAAAACTTGGCGAAATCAAAGGCCTTTTCCATACCATGAGAAGTCTTATGGGGTCAGCTCTGGTAAGCCTGGAGATTAAAAAAGGGTCATATGTTTTCGATGGTGACATATCAATTTATTCTACACAGGCAGAAACTATTGTTCAGGCTTTTTTTGTTAGAGTTACTCAGTTGGCCAGTATACTAGCGGATCATCCAGCCTTGACTTCTAAAAGCGAACTGGATTTGAAGTTTGATTTTGATTTGAAAATAACTTTTGACGCAAATCTAAGAAACAACTGATTAACCAATGAAATTCACTAAATAAGTCGATGTCATCATCTGATGGCGTGGGTGTTACTGTATATCAGTAACACTCATTTTTATTTAATAAACTAATCCTGACCCTGTAAGTTTTGGTATATAAATCAAGCCATTCACTCCAATCTCAGTTCCAATACAGTCCACTATGTGCAATGATTTTTTACAGCCCCCATTTTATGGGGGTTTTTGATAGGGCAGGGGCAGGACGCTGGAACTAAGTTGGTATGAGTGGTAAGATAAAAGCGTAACTTATGTGGTCAAAACTACTTACTAGAGAAAATGTTGATATAACCACTATATCTGGTATTGATATTGTTTTTTTTGATTCAATTTGGAAATTTAACAAAACAAAAGATGAAATATTTTTCACCCATTTTCATAAAAAAGTTTTTACTCATTATGTTAATATTGATTCATATAAATGGGGAATGTGGGTGTATAAAAAATATTTCAACTCTTTAGAAAAAATTAAAAAACACTATCAGCAAGGCAATCAACTTAAAAATAAGATAAACAAAGAAACTAAAAAATGGCAAGATATAATTAATAGAGAAAACAGTCAACAAAATTTATTAGTGGCTTACAAAGAATTTGAAAAGCAATTAAATTTACTTAATCCTATTTATAGTATTTTATCCTGGTTGGCGATTGAGTCTTGGCAGGTTTATTTTAGTCAGCTATTAAACAAAATGATTGAAAGAGAAAATTTACAAGAAAAAAGAAGCGAGATAATCAGCTCTATTTATAAACCCTGGAAGTCAACTGCAATAAATGAGATTCAGACCAAACTTAATCAGGCTGAAAGCATAGATGATTTAATCAATAAATATCAATTTTTAAGAAGTTGGTCATTAATTTGGCACCGGCCGTTAACTAAAAGATGGATAAATGATTTATCTAAAAGCACTAAAAGAAAAATAGAGTATAAGAAATACTCTATTGGGGAAATTTATAAAATATTAAAACCAAACAACAACGATAAAAAATTATTATCCGCTGCACCCTATATAGTGTTTTTTAAAGATTGGCGCGATGATTTGAGAAGGCTATTTTGTTATAAATGGCTATTTTTATTTCAGGAAATTGGTAGTTACTTTAAAATCAACTTTAACGATTTAGGCTATTTAACATTAGGCGAGATAAGAGAATGTTTAGATAAAGACAAAATAGACAAAAAGAATATAATTAACAGAAAAAATAATCATTGTATTATTACCAATCACAGTAAACAACTGAAGATCAAAATAATTAATAGTAGAAACATACCCGATAAATATAAAAAAGCAATAAAACAATCAGAGGAACGAAATAACAAAGTGATTAAAGGTCTAACTGGAAATAAAGGTAAAATTTTAGGCAAAGTAAAAATAGTCAACACATATCACGATATTAAAAGATTTAATAATGGGGAAGTGCTGGTAGCTAATACTACTCATCCTAATTATTTACCCATGATGCAAAAAGCAGTTGCTTTTGTTACCAACGAAGGAGGCATTATAAGCCATGCGGCTATTGTAGCCAGGGAGTTGGGTGTTCCTTGTGTTGTTGGTACCAAAATGGCTACTAAAGTATTAAAAGATGGTGACCTAGTAGAAGTAGACGCCAATCAAGGTATAGTTAAAATTCTAGCCAAAAGCAACTGATAACTCTCGCCCGAAAATAATCATATTTTTAATATCTCGAATGATTTGGTGTAGATTTCGTCCTATGTATGCAACGCAGCAAGTCTCAATATATTTGAGGCTTTTTGCGTTGTGGGGAGTTGGTAAAAAAATTTGATTTGACATTTAGTTAATTTAGTGATATTATAATTTAATTCTGCTAATGCAGGATTTTTTAATTTTAGAGAAAATCCTTAAAAATATAAACAAGACAGGAGGACAGTTTAATGTATAGTTATAGCAGTCGCAGTGATACGCTCAAAAAAATAGTTATTGGTGTTATTATCACGGCCGTGATAATTGGATTAGTCTGGTTCACAGCGGTTTCCGGTGGCAAGATGACGAAAGTCATTGTTCACAATACTGGATTTTGGATTGTAATGTTTGTGGCTTTTGTTTTTGGTATAATCCGCAAATTAACTAAGCCAAAAAAATTTACTTGGCTTGAATTGCCAATCCAACTACTTGTTTCCTTTATTGTTATTGTAGCTCTTTATGCTATTTTCTTTTCAACATCAGCGAATTTAACGGACAGGGAAATATGGAATGGATATGTCGAACAAGCTGAATACTACGAAGAGTGGACTGAACTTGAAACTTATACTGAACAAGTCCAGACCGGCACTGATAGTAAAGGTAATGCAACTTATACTACGGTAACTAAAACAAGAAATGTTTATCACGGGCCGGAATGGAGAATTGTAACGACCGCTGGTAATTTTGGCACAAGAAAAAAAATATACAAAAATTACCTCAATTACTTTGGTGGTGAACGCAAAAAAAATCTGCTCAGAGCCAATCAAATTAGTATCGGTGATGGTGATATGTTTTATATTCAATTACCAAAAAATTCTTTACCGGCGTCACAAGAGCATTCCTATGTTAATTACTTGAAAGCTTCAAACTCTGTGCGTAAAGTATCTGGATTTATTTCAACTTACAAAGACTTTCTTCTGCCATATCCAAGATTGTACGCAAGACAGTTTGGCGAAATTGAAATTGATCGGGTGTTGAATGTGGGGGTTAATTTATCCAAGGGGTGGTCAGATGTAGTAGACAAAAAACTTGACTTGGCTTTGACCTATTTAGGTGCTCAAAAACAGGCAAACATTTTAGTGTATTTGATGAACACTGCCGACCAACAAGCAGTTTATGCCCTGGAAGAATTTTGGGTGAAAGGAAAAAAGAACGACATTATTATAGTGATTGGTTCGACTAATTTTCCAAAGATAAACTTTGTCCACATTATGGCTTGGACAAAAATAGAAGAATTTAAGATTGAATTACGAAACAAGTTATTAAATCTCGGAACACTTTCTGATGGAAATGCCGTCGCTCAAGCTATCATCAATCAAGTTGCCAAGGCTCCAGAAAATGGCGGTTTTGAAAGGATGCCAATGGCAGACTTGGAATATCTTATTGCGGAGATAGAACTCCCATTATGGTGTCAAATTCTAATCGTTTTAATCGGTGGATTTGCATCTTGGATTACATCTTTCTTTTTAATCAGAAATGATATAGAAAATTATTAAATTATTAAATTACCAAAATAAACCTTTTAACAAAGGAGAAAAAAATGAGTAAAGGTGCAATTATCGCTTTAGTTATTGTTGGTCTTATTATCGTTTTGGTCGGCAGTGTAATCATCTATGGAATTTCAACTTACAATAGTTGTAATACGCAGGAAAAAGGCATTACCGCGGTTGACCGGGATATGCAGAATGTCCACGCTTCAATTTTTAGCCAAATCAAATCGCAGGGTTTAGCTGTCGAAAAATACGGCGAAATGGTTATTCAGGCAATCGAAGTCGCTATGAGTGGACGATACGGAAAAACAGGGTCGCAAGCCGCATTTCAATGGTTAAGTGAACAAAACCCCAGCATTTCTCCACAAATTATGGAAAAATTACAAGTAGCAATTGAAGCCGGTTATAACAAATTTGAAGCTACTCAGCGGACAAAAATCGACCGCATTCGTATTTATGAAACCGATCTGGGTGCTTTCCCCAAGGGAATGGTCGCAAAAATGTTCGGTTATCCTAAAATAGATCTGGATGAATTGAAACAGGTGATCGTCACCGCTGAAACGAAAAAGGTATTTGAAACCAAAGAAATGGAAGTAATTGATCCTTTTTCGAAGTAGCATTAAATTGTATTAAATTTTCATAAAATTAAGTGGTCGAGACATTGTGTCAAGGCCACTTTTATTTTACTTAAATTGTACAAGGAGTTAGTCTTAACTCTGTTCCAAGTTCCCACATATTCTTAATGTCTTTTAATAACTGGTGTAGATTCCGTCCTATTCCCGCAACCAAAAAAATCTCTGCTTGGATTTACTCTTAAATTTAATTTCAGCTAGAGTTAGAGCTGTTGGGTTAATCATAGTTATTGTCATAGATAACCATGTTAACCCAACATCCCTAATTTAGCCATAGATGCTAAATTTTTTCAATTTGAGACTCATTTTGCATGAGAAATACGGGAAAAGTTTAGACCAATCTTGTATGAGACAAGACTGATATTTGACATTTATAACAATCTGTGATACCATAATATGATTCTACAAAGGTAGAATTTTTTATTGGATTAAAACCAAAATAAATAAATTTTTACAATAATTGCAAGTAAAATTAAACTCATTAATTCTATCAAATCATAACATTAGGAGGTACAAATGTTTAACCTTGAATTTGTAATCCCTGCACTGCTATTAGGCTTATTTGGTGGCTTCAACTTCAATTTCGAAGATGCCAGACAAAGTTTCGGCAAGTATTTCGGCGTGTGGGCAATTCAATCTTTCATTTATGTGGTACTCACCGGATGGATTTTCTGGCAATTCAAGCCGCCTATCGTAGCGCCATACCAAACTATTTTCTGGTTTATTACGATTTATTGGCTTATCAATTTGTTCATTGCCGGTGAGCGCGAAGATGAATTCCCATCTATTGGTGTCGTTATCTGGATTGTATTTATCTTGGTTTTTATGGGAGTAGGATGCTCCGGATGTTCAATGTTCCGTGCCAGTGATTATCGTGGCTTAATCGGTGAAGTTGAAGAAGGCAACTGGACAGAAGATATGGCGCCTGTCGACGAAGCTCATATGCGAGTTGTAAGTAAAGAGCAGGCTCAATACTTAGCTGACAAAGTACTAGGTGAATCTCAAGACGTCCTCGGCTCTCGTTTTAAAGTTGGCACAGTAAATGTATGCAACGTAAAAGATGAAGTCATCTGGACTGCGCCTTTAGAATTTAGAGGATTCTGGAAATGGAATCGTTTTAAGCATACGTCTGGATATGTGTTTCTCAGCGCTGAAGACAATAATCGTAAGCCCGTATTGGTGGATACATTAAAGATGAAATATCTCTCAAGTTCATTCTGGGGAAAAAATCTCAAACGATATATCTACACCAATGGGTACCAGGACTATCAATTACGAGAAACATCTTTTGAGCTGGATGATAACTATAAGCCGTATTTTACAATTACCGCTACTAGGCCAAGTATTGGGTTCAGTGGAGCTAAAACTTTGGGAGTTATTATTGTTGATCCCCAAAATGGCGATATTAAGTGGTATGAACTCGGTGAAGCTCCAGCGTGGGTAGATCGAGTAGTTCCAGAAGAGATTGCTGAATCATATATGACCGATTGGGGTCAATATGTAAAAGGCTTCTGGAATTCTATTCTTGCCGAAGAGGGAGTTATCGCCCCTACAACTTACGCTTATGGCGCGGATGTCTGGTTTGTTCCCGATGCAAATGGTCGCAACTATTGGTATACCGGTATGACATCATCTTCAGCCTCTGATCAGGCTCTTGTTGGCGTTATGTTAATGAATACTCAAACTGGTATCACCCGTTATTATAAAATCAGTGGCTCAAATGAAGAGGCAATTATCGACGCAGTTAACCAAAGCCTCGGCGCTGATGCCCAAAAATGGCGGCCGACTCAGCCAATTCCATACCCGATTTATGGTGAACTGTCATTTGTCGTACCAGTTGTTGGTATCGAAAAACCTATTCTGCAGAAGGTCGCTATTGTTAGAGCCTCTAATTTGAATGTTGCTCTGGGAGATGACAAACGAAGTGCATTACGACAATATCAGCGAATCCTTTCATCAAATGGCAATATCGTTGCTCCTACATATCAACAGGAAATGAAGAAGATTAGCGGTCGTGTAGTCCGGAAAGGATGGGAAATACAGGATGAAACAATGGTCTATTTCCTATTCCTTGATAGCGCTCCTGATAAATTATTTTCCATCACCAGCGGCTCCAACGCAGAAGTTATCGTAACTGAAACTGGAGATAGAGTTAATCTTACCTTTATGGATACCGATGAAGAAGTTGTTCCAACAGTCAGTTTCGATTTGGTGGGCGTAAATCTTCAAAAATCAGATATTCAAGCAGCTTATGAGGTGCAGGTTAATGAAAGTGAATCAAGGGTGCGTCGACTTGAAACAGCCAGAGATGACAAACGCACACTTGAAAATCTTTCACCAGAAGGACTTCGCGAATTAATGAGACTTAAAAAAGAACGAGATAGTAAAAAATAATACATTTCTCGTTTGATGTGTTTTGGCGCGTTGTATGATTATTTCATATGACGCGCTTTTTAAATATAGCAATTGGCTAATTGAATATTTTGTCCAAATTTCCACATATTTCTAATATCTTCCACTAATTGGTGTAGATTGCGTCCTATTCCCGCACGGTCGAACAGATTTTGATGTCGCACATCGCCTATCTCACCCATTATATGCCATGGCTCGCGCCCGCTTGCTAAACCGCCAGTATAAAACCCAAGGTTAGTTTATATCAAAACACGCTAACTAATAACCCGCCACAGCACATAATAGACGATAGGCGAAATGCTCTCAAACCACCAACATAACTGCGGACTTAGATTTAAGCTCCCAATAAATAGTGGATGGCAGGGCAGGGTATAACCAAAATCACTTAAACCAACCAACTTAAGTGTTTTTTATTTACTTAATTTTGGCTAATTTTAGTTAAAAGTGGAATAGTTGAATGTTTTAGGTTTGACATTTTTATAAAAATATGTTATCCTATTTTGATATTATCCGCCAGAGCACTCATTTAAATTTTCAAGGAGAAATATATATTTTTTAAATCAATAATTTTAATCAAGCAATAGTTCTATCCTTTATTATTTGAATTAAAACTGTTTTTGTCCAGGAGAATATTTAAGAAAGTTAATTTTTTAATACTGTTTTAAATAAAAACAAAAGGGTTAAGATTAATTCAAGCCTATGTGGATTTGGAAAACAATGTTTTCCAAATTAGTCCCAAACGAATCGGCTTGAAAAAGTTCTTTAAAATTTTGACGAGTGGCCAATTAGAGATAATTATATTTATTGTCTTCAGCTGGCCACTCGTCTATGTTAGTGGCTTTTCTAGTTATTAACCTCAAACTATGGAAGGAGAACGCAATGAAAGGTGAAGTCTATTTCACAAAATCATGGCGACTCGCTATTTTGGCCGCCCAACAAATGGCGATACGAGGACATGGGCAAATTGGGGAAATTCAAAAAGTAATTCCCCGAGAAAAAAATGATGACCACTGCTCATTTGAAGTTCGACTAGAGATCGCGAAAAAAATTATTTCCTTTTTAGTTGATCTCCAAAAGAATGATCAAAATGAGTGGAAAGTCATTAAAAATAATCACAATGAAAACGAGGTTTTAAAAATGAAAACAGTAGAGCAAAAAAGAAACGAAGCCATCAAACGCCATTTAGACGAAAAATGTGTGGGATGGTGTCAAGCAGAAAGAAGGAGAGTCGCCAAAAGACTCCTTCGACTATATCAAGGGCTAGAGGAAACGTGCCCCGGAATCACTGAATGTATTTTGCGTCTCGGTGAAGAGAGAGAGGTGGGAAAAGTTCAGAAAATTTTAGGAGATTATTATCCTCTTATTTCTAGCCATCAAGTTTATGATGGCGAACAAATCAATGAGTTCTTGATTTGGTATGAGTGGAAGGGGAAAATCGTCTCGGATGTTGAGAGACAAAATAAGGATGGGATAAGTTGGGGCACTGGCGAGGTTCCGATTTTAGATGCTCTAGCCGTAAATTTTTTAGGTTATGAAGCGGTTTATGGCAATCCAGAAGCAGGTCCACCAGAACCAGATTGGGATGATTATGATGATGATGAGGGTGATGTTGAGAGAAATAACTCCACCTTTCTTCCCGAGAGAGAAATAAAAACAGTTAATGTGGATGATCGTTCATTCACGTTAATACTGAAAGAGGATAATGCATGGTTTCTGGAAAAATCCTTGGAGTTGTATGAGGAAGAGATAGAATATATTGCTTCCGAAATATCTTGCCAAATGGGATGGATAAACGCTAAAATTTATGAATGCCAAGGCTGTATGACTTGTGGATTTGGCTCGCTCTATAAAAATGGTTTGCTTGGTATTATCGGCATAGAGAGCGACATCGCGGGGGATACTGTTACTAGAAATCTTTGCTTTATGACCGGCGGGGAAGATTATGAAGGGAGAGTGAAAAAAGTGATAGAAGGGCTTCAACAAGTAATTGAGAGGAAGAAAAAAAACAAACAAATTCTTTGGCCTGAAGATCACGAATTTGAATCTCTTCAAAAATTCCTGGCTGCCAAGCCATGGAAATTAGAAATAAATAAAATTTCACTAGATTGCTGGTGATTTCAGCCGCACTGGCTGAAGGTTTCAATATCTCCTATTGAAACGAGCTTATAAAAAATTTTAACGAGAATGGCCTCACCTTATTCCATTCTCGCTTTTCTAAGTTTAGCAGAAAATTGGTAAATTTAGAAAAGTGGGTAGATAATTTTTTCACCCACTTGGGAGTAAAAGCCAAGTTATTTTTCTCTCCTTTGAGATGTGCATTTACTCGGCTTTAACTCCCAGATGAGTGGTAGAAATAAAAAAATAGTCCTTTAACAAAAAACAGGAGTACTATCATGAATCAATCTTGGATTTTTCCGTCCGCAACAATTAAAGCCGAAAAAGAAGTTTTTGGTAAAGTTTTCTTCATTGGACATGATCCAATGAGAAAAACAATCAAGATTTGCTTGTCTTTCGCCGCTGGCAGATATGCCACCCCGTACATGCCGCAGGCTCTCACCAGTTTGTACGGTGACAAATATGAACTGTTTGAGGTCTCTCAGATTTTTGCACATGATGTTGAGTATGCTTATTCACATTCAGCTTTGATTGCAATAGAGCTAGAGAGTTCTCTAAATAATGTTGATCAACTACTCAAAGCAGAAGCTGCAAAAATTGCGACCGAAATTATTACCACTAGAGACCAACAGTTTTGGGAGCAAGAATTGAGTATGGAAGCGCAGATAGATAAAGCGTATTTATAAAAAATGATAGTCTTTTAACAAACAAGGGGATTTACCATGGAAAATGGGAAATTTTCAAATCAAGCGATACAGCAATGTATCAAGTTCCACCAAGATGAACTTGGTGAAACTATCAACGAGCAAGAAGCAATAAAATTTCTAGAGCATGTAGAATCAATAGATATAGTTGCTCAAGAAGAAAGTGATTTTTACTCTGATATGCAACAAATAGAAATTTTAATGCGAACTCGCTCAAATTAAATTAAAAAACTTAAAGCACTACATCAAGCACTGATGTCACAAACCCTCTAATCGCGAATTTTAAAATTTAAACGGGATGCGATTGAGGGCTTTTTTGATTCTCAAATTCTACAAACAGCCAACTCCATCTCCCTCCCAAAATCAAATAATTCCCTAATACCTACTATCAACTGTTGTAGATTCCGTCCTATGGTTGCAATGACTACAAAACCACCTGAGTAGGGTGGTTTTTGGGGTTGTAACTAAGAGGCTTGATTTTTTATTGGATTCAATATATGATAATGAAATGTTAAATATAATTTTTTGAAAATAAAATTATTAATATAAACAAAAAAACAGGAGGGCAAAGTGAAAACATTATTGTCGGTGCTGGTTCCATTGCCAGGAATAATCGTTGGTGTTGCTGGTGATCCTCCATATGAGTCTAGCGCAGCAATTAGTCTCATAATCCCAGATAGTATTAAAACTATCTATCAAGAGGTGATCAAACCATATGCCAGCCAAGAAAATTTCCTTTTTGGTTATAATATATCTCAAAGTAAATGCGAAATAGTTGCATACTTTATCATCAAATCAGACAAACTAATTGGCTTACCGAGTATACCCATAGCAGCAAAAGATGATAGCAGATACTCATATCAATATTTTATCGGCAACGAGATAGATATTGAAAGGGAATTTGTTGAAGCTTTCCTTGGGAAACAGCGAGAGCAAGGGTATTTTATTGTTCTTGCAAGCTGCCCCAAAGGACGGAGGGCTGAGTATTTGACAAATTCAATAGACGATTGGTCTTTAAAGATTTTCAACCCCCTTGAATCTGCGGAGGCGGTATATAGAAAGATAAAAATCGGATTAGGTATTCTATAATAATTTTAGGTAAGGCGCAGTCAGGTCGATTGCGCCTTTTCAATTTCTAGCGAACGAAATAAGTTTTTAGGCAGGAACGCGAACTGCTCACCGCGACTTTTATACTCTTCCAAGCTCATATGCACTTCTAATATCTTTAACCGTTTGTTGTAGATTCCGTCCTATAGTTGCAATGATTAAAATACCACCCGAGTAGGGTGGTTTTTGGGTTGGAGAAATAAAAATTATACTGGTGTAAGAGCAAAATTTTTTAAATTATTATTCCATAAATTCTTTTTATTTAAATCGTTTATGTATGGACCAAAAATAAATAAGGATAAGTACTTGGACAGCATTATTTAGTAGTAAGCTTAAATTCTTGTATGAGGTAGCATATAAATTTAAGCCGACCGCTAATATTGTTGCTACGGTGAAAAGGTATAATCCCCAGCGTTTCATTTTTCTAATACCAACTGCGGTAGTAATTAATATAACCGCCAATAAAAGAAGAATAACGCCAAGTGGAGGCATAAACATAAGTGACATTACTCCTAGAACTAAAGTTCCCACACCATTTAATAGTAAGAGCACTGCTACAATAATAACGCCAATAGGTGTTTTTGCTTTTTGTTGCATTGATTGATTTTTAAAATTGTTTTGTTGTTCCATATCTTTTTATTTAGTATTAAAAGCTAATTTATAGTTTAATTATATCTTAATGAGGAAAAAAGTAAACCACCAACTCCCAAGACCTATGGGAGAATTAAAAAATTTTAAATACTTTATTTACCACCTGTTATAGATTCCGTCCTATGGTTGCAACCAAAAAAATCTCTGCTAGTATCAGGGATTTTTTTGACAAAAAATTGATTTATAATACATGATATGATATATTAAAAATGATAAATTTAATATAAATAATATGTATCAAAAACAACAATATTTTAGGGTTATAGTCGAAAAGGATGAAGACGGAGTATACATTGCATCTGTACCATCTTTGCCCGGTTGCCACACGCAAGCCAAAACTTATGAAAAAGTAATGGACAGAATTCGCGAAGCGATAGAACTTTATTTAGAGTTTTTAAAAGAGAAACGACAGCTCAAATCAGTTTTACAAGCAAAACAACCTAAGTTTTTTGCCATTGAAGATTTAGTTCTATCTGTATGAGCAGATTATCACCAATCGGTGTTAAAAAATTAGAAAAAATTTTAAAAAAGCTTAACTTTCAATGCGTTAGACAAAAAGGGAGCCATGCTTTTTGGCAACATCCAGATGGTCGTACTACTATACTCACCGTGCATTATGGGGAAGATATTAGTCGTGGATTATTACATAAGATTATTACCGAAGATTTACAGATAACCATTAATGAGTTTAATAGGTTAAAATAATAAATTGTAGTTTAAGAGAAAAACAGCGATACAGGCTGCTTTTTTAATTAATTAACCTTTTCTGATACTGTGAGTTTGGGTATATAAATAGCCATATTTCTCTTAATCTCAGTTCCAATAGCGTCCACGGTGTTCAATGATTTTCTAAGCCCCCATTTTATGGGGGTTTTTGATTGGGTAGGGGCAGGACGCTGGAATTAAGTTGATAAGAATGATAAAATCTAGATAGATATTAATAGTCCCAAATTATATGTTTAAAGGCGAAGGTTCAAAATTTATACCTCAAGAAAATTTACCTGAAGATGATAGGGGTGATACTACTAATAATACTAAAGCTAAGGGCCGGAGGCATGGTATGGGGCGGATAGATTTCATCAAGTCGTTAGCCACTCTTGCTGGTATGACAATTATAGATATAGAATATGCTTTTAGTGATCATAACTCATCTGAAAAATTAACAAAAATGACCCCTGTATGCGAAATGGATGGCCGAGAGCCCTTTCCGGATAAGTGGAGAAAAGCAATTGAACTTGGGCTGGAAAAATTTAAAAATAACTCCGAAATACAAAAAAAATTATCTCAGGAAGAAATCAATACTCTTTGCGAGATAGTGAATAATTTTGATGTGAGTGAATATATTGATTGGTTATCAGAAAATTATGAGATAGAAGAAGGTGAAATTAATGGAGAGATTTTAAATTTCGATATAGAGATCAAGGATGAAGACGATCCCCACGGTGAAGTTAAGGATTTTCGTAATTTTAAATTATATATTAGTGAATGGCTTAAATACAAAAATAAGTTTCACCAACCAACTATTCATCAAGTTATGAGGCACGAGCTAAATCATCTTTTCAGCTTTGATTATAGTGATCCGGATGAGATAACTAGAATACCATGGATTTATAAAAAAAAATATAGCGATTACTTAAATCAAATCAGAGTACCTTATTACTTCTACGAGGGAGCCACCGAGCTTATCGCTCGGTTGCCAGACGAGGGTGCAGAGAGTGAAAATCAAAGCTTAGAGCCTGGCTATATATCTGGTAGCACATTATCGGCATATGTAGTCAGTGAGCTAGTTGGGAGAAAAAACTTCGTCAATTCATATTTTTTAAAAAGTCCGGAATTGCTAAGTAAGTTATTGAATGATAAATTTGGTACTGCTACAAGTTCAAGAATAATGAGCGAAGTTATTAGGGGCGTAGATTATAGTGGCCGTTTGGGAGTCTTGCATAATATTTTTGCAAACAAGAAAGCTTATAATATCAATAATCTAGACGAGATCCTTGGAGACGCCTCGAAACTAGGAATAAAGGAAAAGGTGGATTATTTTGAAGCAGAGAACACTAAAATGACTAGTTGTTTATTTGCGGTCAATGATGCCGATCAAGAAATTAGTTATAAATATACCTTAATAGGCAAAGGTCCTCGAGTGGATAGATTTGACGATAGGTATACGCTAGGCGAGGGTTTCGGATTTATTTTAGAAACCAACAAGTATGATAAAGAGGAGCAAGAAAAAATGATAGACATAGGAGCTTTATTATTAAAAAGAAGATGCGAACTCCAACCGGACGAGTTTATGATAAGAGAGGCGTATACGGTTATTGGCATGGACGATAAAATAGAATCATTTTTAGAAAAATTAAAAAAAGTAGAATTTAACTCCTCGGAATTTAATAAAATTTTTCAGGAACTGAATACATACGCTCGACAAAAAGTTATTAAACTCATAGGCGAGGTATATAAAAAAGCAGGAGTTGAAAATAGAATATCCGAGTTTCAAAATTAAATACAAAGTATACTCAACTCTATACCGAGCCCTAACACCTCCCTAACATTAGCCACCACCTGTTGTAGATTCCGTCCTATAGTTGCAATGATTAAAATACCACCCGAGTAGGATGGTTTTTGGGTTGGTGGGTTAGTATGGTATTATAAATAATAAGAGTTAATAAAATATTTATGGTTAAAAGAATTGCTATTTGGCTTATTATATTATTACTTATTGGCTACGCGGCTATAGTAATTTTTAAAGTAATCAAACATATAGAAGCCAAAGGTGATATTGATAAGGAGGAAATCGTATGTTATCTACTTGGGGGAGAAGGAGAGTCATTGCAGAAATATTCTGTAAAATCTTTGTATGCATGCCCTTCATCTTTTCTTTCAGTATTTTTTGAAGTTAATGATACCATAGAGAACCTCATGAGGGGACGGGTAGGGTCTATCAATCAGCCAGATCAAACCTGTCATAATGATGGGGGTTATTGTATTTATGATAATATACCTCGGGAGGTGAAGTACACTGATCCGTCTGAAGATATACCGGAAAAGTATATACACAACCAGCCAAGACAAAGAAATGAAATAATGGTTCGGGATGATAGTCCTAACCGTTTAGGTGAAGTTTTTTCAAGTGATTATGATAGTTATATCTGCAGAAATACACAACAAAAGCCCGTTGTGATTAAATACTTTTATTTGCTATGTAAAGACGGGCTCTTTGGATGCGGATATACCAGGACAGCAGTTGTCTGTGGAAATAAATATTTTATTGATCAATATTTAGATCACACCGGGCCAGTCTTATATGGGCCGTTTGAATTATAACCTTAACTTCGTTTACAATTTGTTGTAGATTCCGTCCTATGGTTGCAACCAAAAAAATCTCTGCTTGGATTTACTCTTAAATTTAATTTCAGCTAGAGTTAGAGCTGTTGGGTTAATCATAGTTATTGTCATAGATAACCATGTTAACCCAACATCCCTAATTTAGCCATAGATGCTAAATTTTTTCAATTTGAGACTCATTTTGCATGAGAAATACGGGAAAAGTTTAGACCAATCTTGTATGAGACAAGACTTACGCTGGAACTAAATTCAAATAAGTGATATAATTTAATTATATACTATAAAAAAATCAATTAATGTTCTAGGTTAACAATTTTGTTTTTACTAGTCTAGAGCCTTAACTTTAATATATATTATTAAACTATAATACTCATATGCATTTATCCAAATATTGTGTTTTTTTTCTCGTTTTTATTATAGCTTTTTCTATAACCAATATTAATTTTACCCAGGCCGCGGCAAGCGAGGATCCTGTTATTAATCTCACCTCGCCTAATGGCGGTGGAATTTATAGTGTTGGTGACCAAGTGGATATTACCTGGACGCAGAGCAATGTTGATATGGTAACTATTGGTTATAAAGTTTGTGAAAGTTGTCTAGATTGGATAGAATACAATATGGAAGTTGACATCAACGATAGCACCGGCCACTATCTTTGGACCATACCGGAACATTTAAATACAGCCGATTATGAAATATATATTATTGGTTATCACGTCGGTGTTGGTAGTATTAGTGATACTAGTGATGCAGATTTTACGATTAATTCATTAGGTGTAGCTGACCCCTCTAATTTACCCAAGGCAGATGCTTATGAAGCTGTTGTTAAAATAAAAACCTATACCTCCGACCGATATGATAGTATGAGCCTCGTCTCTCAAGGGTCAGGGATTATTTTTACTTCAGGCGGGTTAGTTTTGACTAACTATCATGTGGTTACTTTTGAAGAGAAATTGGACGAATATATCCGCGATACCAGTTATCAAATATGTATTCCCCAAAGTATTAATCAAGAACCCGACTGCTTACATACAGCTAAGATGGTTGCCCGAGATAAAGATCTGGATATGGCAATTCTTAAGATTGAAAATATTTCAGGATTAAGCTCAAATAGCAGTTATTCTTACTTAGATCTAAATCAAGCAGATCAAGCTGAGGTCGGTGACCAGGTAATTGCTCTTGGTTATCCGGCAATTGGTGGTGATACAGTTACCATTACTCAAGGAATAATCAGCGGTAAGCTAAACAAATATAACAAACAATGGATAAAGACTGATGCCGTCACCTCTTATGGCAGTTCTGGCGGAGCAGCGATTGATTCCAGCGGTAAGGTCATTGGTATACCCAGCCAAGCCCACTCTGATCTAGTGGGCACACTCGGTTATATAATTGATATTTTATCGGTTAATGATTGGATTAATCAAAACAAAAATAAAACACCAGAGACAAACGGTTTGCAAACCAGGATGATTGAGCTAATTAAAAAACAAAATAATCTCAAAAAAACCAACCTATTAATAAACACTAATCCATCTTTTAGCATTACCAAAGTGGATGATTGGGATTTTGCATACGAAATCGAAAACAATATCTATATCGATAAAAAAAGTGATGATAATGGGGGTGTTATAAATCTAGAATTAATTAAATATCCTCGCCTAACTAGCACCGGAGATATTATACCTATGATAAAAAATCAGTCAGCCGTAGCAGGGATATTATCGCTGGTAAGCTTTAATCAGGGCCAAGATGTTATTATAAATGGTGTCAGCGGAAAAAAAATCACCGTCTCCGCGCTGGGCGATATGATTAATGTTTATGGTTTCCCAGTAGAAAATTATTTAGTTTTAATTGGCTATGATTATGGAGAAAACGATAAAGATAAAATAATTGTTGATCAAATCATTAATACCTTTAAAATTAATTCGCCAACACAGTCTTTTAGTGAGATAAAACAATTCACAAACCCTAATCAGCCAGTTTTTAGCTTCGACGCTGGGTCTCAATGGTCCATACTAGCCAATAATTCCAGGATATCACCTGCTTATGCTTACCATAAAGATATTAAAGAAGCCTTTGTTGATTTTAATATATCAAAACACAGTGAAGACACAAGGCACCTAAACAGCGACGAGTTGCTGGATTTATTTAAGCAACAGGTAACAGAGGTTAATCAACTGGCATCACAAATGGATCTTAAGGCGGAGATTGAAAAGTCTAATTCGCATTATAAGCTCAACGATCAAGTAACAGAGGCTATTATGGTTGAATCGATTGCCAAAAAAATTAGCACTGAAGAAATATTAGAAAATAGTATAAGTTTTACTGTTAATTTCGATGATAAATACTTAACAATTAGCCTTAATTTTTATGGCCAAGACACGGACCAGTATAATATAGCCAAGAATGATATGATTGCCATGCTACAATCCTTTTCTTTAAGTACGAATCCTGCAGCACCGCCTTCAGGGGAAGATGTTAGCGGGATCGCTAATAGATTAAAAGGAAAAATACTGCTTCAAGTAGAAGATCGTGGTCGTATTTGGTATGTTAATCCTGGCGATAGTTATCGCCATGAGGTCACTTTTGCTAATGCTCTGCCTTTATTTGAAAAATTGGCGTTAGGTATTAGCAATGAAAATCTTTACAAAATTCTAATTGATCCTAGCGCGGTTAGTGCTGAGGTAGACACTGACCAAGATGGTTACTCTGACCGGGATGAAGTCAATGCTGGTTATAACCCAGAGGTGGCTTCTAACCCAAACCATCGTGGCATTGATAAAGTTAATGTTGATAATAATTTATCCGATCGCCTTAAGGGAAAGTTATTACTGCAAGTAGAAGACAGAGGTAGAATTTGGTATGTAGATTTTAACGGTAAAAGATGGGAAGTCACCTGGGATAATTTAATGAATTTATTTCAAAGCTTAGCTCTAGGCATTACCAATTTTGATTTAAATAAAATTCAAACAGGGACTTTATAATTTTTTTCAATGCCAAACCTCCACATCTCCTACATATTCTTCACCACCTGTTGCAGATTTTGTCCTATATCTGCAACCAAAAAAATCTCTGCTAATGCTAGGGATTTTTTAGTGGGGCAGTTTACGTTACTTGATTGGAAAGAAAAAGAGATAGATGATAAGATAAAAATATGATTGATCAGCTGAAAATTTATTTTACGCGCTATAAACACGAACTTATTTTAGCTGTCTTGGTTTTATTGAGCAGGGTCCCTTTTATTACTAAATTTTTATATAGCTGGGATGCGGTTCAACTTTCACTTGCTTTAGATAATTTTAATATCCTCAAGCATCAACCTCATCCACCGGGCTACATCCTTTATGTGGGATTAGGCAAGTTATTATATTTATTTTCTCACAATGCCAATTCAGCCTATATTTTATTAGGAATTTTAGCCACTATCTTTTTGGTAATATTTTTTTATCGATTTATACTGTTATTAATTAATGATCGATTAACAGCTTTTTTTGGCTCCTTGCTAATCATTTTTAATCCATTTATCTGGTTTTTTAGCCAAGTGGCAGCAACCTATGTTTTTGATGCTCTTTTCTCGGTTATTTTTGCCTACTTAAGTGTTAAGATTATTCGTTTTAGCTCTTTAAAATATTTATATTTTTTTGCCTTTCTGCTCGGCTTAAGCGGGGGATTTAGGCAGACAATAATTTTTTTCTTTACCCCAATGTTCCTTTTAGCGGTTATACTTTTGCTCATTCGCAGATTAATCAGTTTTAAGCAGGCCATTAAAACCATTTTATTACTAATTGGAGGCATTCTGTGCTGGTTTGTTCCACTAATACTACTTTCTGGCGGTATCGACAATTATTTAACAGCCATTAATTGGCAGTTAAACCATGCCGCTAGTGCGTCTTTTTTTATTAAAACAGGTAATCTATCCGCTCTTGGGCACAATTTAAAAGATGTAATCAAAAACATTATCATGTTAATTGGAGGTGGCTTTTTATCCATTATTATGCTGATTAAAATTAATCGGTACAAATTTAGTCAAATCCTCAGCAAGAGAAAAAATTTTTACACTTATTTTTTTATAACTTGGCTGATTCCTTCCTTGGCAGTTTATGTTTTAATTCATTTTGGTAACCGTGGATATCTGATGACTATAGCCTCGGCCCTAATTGGCTTGCTCGTAATCTGGTTAAGTTTTATTTTTCAGCAGAAAAAAAATTTATTTATCTTCATAATAATTATTAGCCTAATTGGATTAATTTTATTTTTTACGCCAAGCTTTTATTACTCATGGCCCACTCTAAAAAATATAGACCAAAACTTGTCTATTTATTTTGAGGCCGTCAAGAAACTTGATCCTAAAGACGCAATTATAGTAACAGAAAACAATTTTTATTATCATGATCCAGAAAAAGGTTGGCATTTAAAACCCAATAATTATTTCCGTCATGCCGAATATTATTTACCCCAATATCAAGTTTATGAAATATTTTGGGACGATAATTTATATTTTAAAGCTTATGATCGTTTCAGTTCGCCGCTCGTTGCATCCAATATTATTCCAGTCGACAAAACTGTCAAACACGTTATCATCATCACTGATATAATTAATCAACAATTTTTGCATCAATATAATATAAAAACCCAGCCACTAAGCTCAAATAAATGGCTATATATTATAGATTTCGCCAGTCAGCCGCAAATTAATTATTATCATTATACGTTCAAAAAGTAAATTAATTAATCCGGATACTGTAAATTAGGAATATATATCAACCCATCATTACCCATAAAAAAAATTCTAACGTCGTCCATTGTGGCCAATTAAATTCTACCGCCCCAATTCTATGAAGGTCTCTTAGTAGCGGGATTTGAGTAAAGACAATAGCCTATAAATAAATATCCACTTTTTTTATTTGATAAAATTGGTAAAATATAAATATATAATTAAACATAAATATATGGAAGAACAAAACGAACAAACAATCAAGCCGGTTCAGTCACCAAAAAATATTTGGACAATCATAATTTCTATCATTGTCACGGCCTTCATTGTCGGTGGCGGAGTTTATACATGGCAAAAGTCACACATCAAAAACACCGAACAAGAATTACAGCAGCAAATTTACATTTTGCAAGATCAGATTATCCAATATCAACAACAAATAAACAGTAACCAAAATGAATTAAGTGCAAAACAACCCCAAGGGAATTCAGTCACAGATCAAAAACAAAACACTAATGTAACCTGCAATAATCCACAAATAACTGAATGTGCAAAAGAAGGTGAAAATTGCCAAAGTTTTGGCCAAGGTGTCGGCGGAGGGGATAATTGTTTAGTGGGCTTAAAATGCGATGGCAGTGGGCCAGACGGAACTACAGGAAAGTGTATTAAAAGTGGCCCTACTGAAAATTGGATATTTTATACCAATATTCAAGAAAAATATAGTATCCAATATCCAAACGACGGTACTTATTCGATTGAAACTCCCGAAGCAAATCATATAATTATTACCCAAGAGCATCCCGGTAATAGAATTCACATCAGGACACAAGATAGTGATGGTGTTGAAGGTGCTTTTTTCACTGCCAACAAGACTATTAATAATCAAATTTTTAGACAATTTAATTATGAAGGCGAGGGCTCTGGATATGGTTATATGATTGAAAATAATGGTAAAAATTATATTTTTGAGTCTGACTGGGGCCCAACAAATGATATATTTGAATTGATAATGACAACCTTATTATTTCAATAGAAAAATTTAAAAATAAATTTTGTTGTAGGAATATGTAAATAAAGCCGTTCCCCTTAACATTAGTTTCTATACAGCTCACGATGTGCAATGAAATTATACAACCCCAATTTCAGGGTTTTTTTAACAGGTGAGGCGAACGCTGGAATTTTTCCAATGAAACTGATAAGGTTAGAGTATAAATTTTCATCGTAATTTGATGCGGTAGCCGAGTGTTTCAGGCGTTCCGTTGCAGGCGGAAAGACGCAGGTTCAAATCCTGCCCGCATCTCCAATTTTTTAAACTTATGACAGCACAAGAATATTTAGAAAACAGAATAAAAAATTGCACCAAATATGCACTAACAGAGAAAGACAGGCAATATATTAAAAATGAAAGCATAGAGGAATACATATTAAGAGTATTGACCAGAAAAAAATTTAGGAAGTGGAAACTAGACGATGATGTTAGGCAAGCGATGAAGGAGGTAATTAGCAAAAATGTTAAGGAAAGCACCCCAATTCAATTAGTGTTTCCTTTTGGTGGATACAAGCTATGGAGAATCCCAAGTGCGCCCGAGGTAGATTGGGCTGAGTTTTTCGTGATTGCCCATTGCCTAGAATACATTTCCCCCATACTTCCAGCGTATAAGGCAGGAGTAATGTTTTACTACTCATCAGACGACATTATCGTAGAAAAGATGGATAATATTCCGACAGTCGATACCGACAGATATTTTAATTCTTTTAAAATCTTGCTCAAAAATTTTCAAAAATATTTTCCAAAGAATTTAGGAATGGATATAAAAAGAATAGCTGATTTTTATCCTAATAAAAATAAATTTCTACAAGAATTAGATGAGATGGTAAAAAAGACGGAGGAGGTTTTTAAAACTATGGATAAAAGCAAAATTAGGGAGAAGGTGAAAAGTTCAAAATTAAATTTTCAATTTGATGGCGCGGAAGATTTAACCGGATTGAGTGAGGAAGGAAAACGAAATAAAATTAATTTTGGACCAATTTTACACGACGCTTACTGCAAAATGACAGACAGGAGATTGTTTATCAGAGGCGGTGATAGGATTGTAATATTTACAACCCAAATCCCCAATGCGATTACTATCGGCACAACCAAATCATCAATTGCCAAATTTTGGACCGGATTTGGAGTGTTAGAGGAAAAAGGAGATAGTTTTTCTGACAGGATATTATCACCAAGGCAATTAGAGCAGTCTAAAAAACAAGAATATCGGTTAGGTAAAATGGATTTGATTTCCTTGCAAAATTTTAAAGAGATTAGAGTTTTCGCAAAAGGTTTTGATTTTGTGAACAAGAAATAAAAATTATCACGGCCGTGTTTCAAAGGTGCCCCCTTGCTTTAGGCACCTATTCTCTAAAGAGGGGACAATCCTCTCCTAAAAATAGAAGCGTTTTCAATATATTTAAAAGTCTGTTGTAGATTCCGTCCTATGGTTGATGAAGCAAAAAGCAATATTTAATCAAGATAATAATGCTTGGACTAAAATTTTAGAAAAAGAAAAATTAAAATTAGACGAATTATCTAGTCAAGAATCCCTAATTAATAATAGTCAACGCAGGCTGGTTTTTTAATTAATTAAGCTTTTCTCCCTCCGTGAACTTTGGTATGTAAATAGGGGAGTTTCCCCTAGCCCCAGTTATAATACAGTCCACGGTGTTCAAAAAATTCCTTTCAATCCCTTTGAAAGGAGTTTTGGTTTAGATGAATAAAGTGAAACTTTATAAAGTATCAAAAATTTGACAAACTTTATAAAGTTTTATATAATACCAGCATATGACTATAAGGCAAAAATTAATCATAATAAAGAGAGAATCCGGCTTAACTCAAGAAAAAATAGCCAAAGAACTTGGGGTGTCTTTTGCTACTCTAAATAGCTGGATCAATGGGCGCTCGCAACCCCACCTGAAAAAACAAGATAGAATCGATGAGTTATATAAAAAATACACAGGGCAAAAATTAATTCCTGATAATGAATTAAATGCCCAAAAAGAGTTGATTATTCACAAAAGCAAGAAATACAAAAATATCATAAATATTATTAGAAACCATAAAGATATTTATGATCAGTTTAAATTATCCCTGACATATAATTCCAATGGTATAGAAGGCAGCACTTTAACGGAAAGTGATACCGCCTCGGTATTGTTTGATAATGTTACTTTACCGAATAAAAGTCTGGTTGAGCATCTGGAGGCAAAAAATCATGGCACAGCTTTGGACTTTTTATTTGAGCAAATAAAGCCTGATTATAAAATAACAGAAGCTTTTATTCTGAAATTGCATCAAATTTTAATGAATAGCATTAAGTCTGACGCGGGTTATTATCGAAATCATGCAGTTAGAATTCTTGGGGCCGGTGTTCCAACCGCTAATTTTTTAAAAGTCCCAGAACTAATGAAAGAAATAGTCAAGGATATAAACTTAAATAGAAAAGACATTGTACACCATATTACCCAAATTCATAGCCGCTTTGAGCAAATACACCCATTTTCTGATGGCAATGGTCGCATTGGACGTCTCTTGATCCACGCTATGCTACTTCGAAAAAGTTTACCCCCGGCTGCTATCAAGCAAGAAAACAAAAGGTTTTATTATAAGTATTTAAATAAATCACAAACAGAAAATGAGTATAGCCAACTAGAGAATTTTATATGTGGCTCTATTTTGAATAGTTTTAAAATATTGGAGAGTTTTTAAAATTTTATCTCCTGCGAGCCTTGGTATATAAATCAAACCATTCCTCCTAATCTCAGTTCCAATAGCGTCCACGGTGTTCAAAAAATTCATTTCAGAAAATAAATTAAAAGGAATTTTTTGTTTCAATATTTATGCTATAATAAAACTATGACCAAAAAAATATTAACAATTTTTTATATCTTAATTTTTGTTTTTGGTTTGATTTTGGCCCAATTTTTTATCCCTTTATTCAGAGAAATTTTGGCCGGATCAATTATTTTTTTAATCCCAATGCTTATTTTTTGCATCTTGGGCCTATGGTTAGCGGTGCTTGTTTTTAAATCAGAGCTAGCTGGCTGGTTAAAAAGATTTTTAATTTTATCTGGTCTAGGGCCAATAGGTCTATTTGTTGGCACTGTAGCTCACAATATTTTTTATGCTTTAGCAGAATTGTCGCATAACATTAAAATTTTAGTTTATATATTTAATTTTATCCATGTATCTTTTTTTCTGTTGTCGGTTATTGTATGTCCGTTAGCTTTTTTAGTTGGCGTTATAGGCGCTATTTACTTGTTGGTTAAAAAAAAGTATAATTTAAAATTTTTTGCTAAAAATCAATCTATTAAAAGTTAATCCATCGGACAACTATAATTTATTTTACTATTATATCAGCTACCAGCGCCAGATGATCAGAACAAGTTTCAACGCAATGTAATTGCGACAATTTGAATTTTTCGGGGATTAATACGTGATCAATTGCTTTTTGCCCTTTATTAATCGATAAAATATATTTTAATATTTTTTTCACAATATAAGGCAAAGCATTTATTTTTTTCATTATTTTTAGACTAGGGTATGACGGAGCAGTTATATCTATAAGCCCATTAGGAATTTTTTCAAATTTATTTTCTAATTTACTATTAAAATCACCCGCCATAATTATATTTAAATTTTTATTATTTTTGTAAATCTCAAATATTTTATTTATCTGTTGTCTTCTTTTTTTATAAAAAAAAGCATGGGGATGGCAGCCGATAATTAATATGTTGGGATTAATTTTTATAGCTTGAAATCTCTCCGGCATTTTAATATATTTCATTTTTATAAATTCAGCTGGGATTTTGCTAGCTACTATCGTGATTGTTTTCAAATCGCTAGAAATTTTTTTCGGTTGATATTCATAACCAGCTTGTTTAAGTATTTCTAAACTATTATTTTCATTATTATTAATGACTTCATTTAATACCATTACATCAGGCTCGTATTTTTGTATGATTTTTTTAACCGGGTGATGATCGCGGTTTTTTTGTTGTATTTTTTTTAATTTATTTTTTAGACCCCAAAAAACAAATAAATGTATTGCCAGCCATTTAAATACACTGGTCTCACATGAGCCACTACCGTCAAATAAGGTATTAACTACTGCTAATCTAATTTTTTTCTTATTCATATTATTTATTTTAGTAATTCGTTTAATATTCGCTGGGTTTTTAGTTTATGGCTAAATTTTTCTCCCGGGCTTTTCAGCTTTTTTTTCTGTGCTCGAGACAAGGCCATATAATTTTTTTCAAATTTAGGCACATACCATAAATATCCAATCCAAAAACCGCTAGCCTCTTCGAAATTATCGGGAATCGAGGCGGTTAAATACCCTTTATCCCCGTAAAATTCCTCACAAAAGATAATTTTATTATCAAATGCAATCGCATAAGATTCACGCCAAAAGACTTTTCTTTGTTCCCCCATTGCTTTTTTCATTAGTCCAAGTAAACGATCACATCTCTGCCGGTTAGATAAAATTTCATTATTATCCATCCCTGACAATCTTTTGGTCATAACATGATTCCAATTTGAGCCTAGATAAGGTATTTTAGCTCCGCCATCAGTTGCCAATATAATAGTTCGTTTATACTGACGCGAATATTCCAACGCTTTTTTAATCGCATTATCTTTCAGCGATTTGTCACCCTCTTTTATATCGATATTATAATCTGGCAGCGCTATATCTAAATTCAAATCATCCAGGTATATTTTAATCTGCTTTAGTTTATCTTTATTACTAGAGGCTAGTATTATTTTTTTATTATTTATTTCCATATTTTATCTTTTATCAATCCCGAATCACAACTTCATCATAGCAAATTAATTATAGTCTGAATATATTTTTTAATATAATCGGTTTTACCCGCTAGGTTTATTTAATGATACAAATGTATTGACATTTTTTTATATTGTAATATAATCATACTAAATATTAAACAAAAAGAGGCCTAATTACACCTCCCCCCATCACTCGGACAGCAATTCCATAATTCTAAGATAGGTTTTCGACCTTTTTCTTTCCAAAATATATGTCCGCTGGGGTTTTGTATTGGAGCGACTGATGCGGCCGCTTGTGGTTGTAAAACTTGAAATACTTTTTAAGCAAATCCCTGGCGTCAACCAAGGAATAATATTCTTTCAAATAGACTTCCTCATATTTGACTGTCCGCCAGATTCTTCCGGTAATGAGTTTATTACAAAAATTATTTAATCAATTGACTTTAAATAAATATAGGAGAGGAGGATTATGGTGGATAATACTGGAATTATTGCTTTTGCTTTTGGGTCTCCGGCAAAAATTTTTTCTAATGAAATTATTGCGCGTATTGCCGCTGCAGAAGCTAAGCGATTAAAAGGCCCTATATACACCCAGAGAGATATTCGGATTGAATTTGAAGATGGTATTGCTGTAGATTATACGTATGAGGAATCAAACAAACCGCCGTCAACATGGTTTATTTGTAATGGTGCTGTCGAGTGGGCTAAGCAGAATAATTTTAATAAGCTTATCATTGTTGCCGCTAAACCTCACCTCTGGCGTTGTATGCGGGATATTAAAAAAGCTGTCCAAAGTCTTGGGGTAGAAATTACAGTCAAGGCTTGTGGTGAAATTCATGAATATCCATATCAAGATTGGTTTTGCAGGGAGTCGGTGCAGTTGAGAACCAGATCTAAAATTATTTGGACAGCTAGAGAGTGGATAATTAAATTGATGCCATTCTCTTTCTATAAAATGTTATCTAATTAAAAAGCCTCACAATAATTAAATTTTATTGAGGCTTTTTTTGATAATAATTACATAGTTAGGACAATTATCAAAGACTTATTGGCTAAATTATTTTTCAATATTGATTTTTGTTTCGTCTATTTGTAATCTTATTTTTTTATTGCTAAAATTAAATCAAGCTAGTATTTTATTACGAAAATTAAGCCCAAATTAAGACAAAATTATGCATATACAATTTTTCGGCGCTTGCAAGACTGTTACCGGGTCTCAACACCTGATTACTGCAGGCAAATCAAAAATCCTGCTCGAATGTGGATTTTATCAAGGACGGCGTCAGGATATGGAAGAAATGAACAGGAATTTTCCCTACAATCCGGCTGATATTGATGCTGTTATTTTGAGCCATGCCCACATTGACCATTGCGGTAACCTTCCCAATTTAGTCAGGCAAGGCTTTAAAGGTAAAATATTCTGCACTCATGCCACTAAATCACTAGTAGCAGTGATGCTGGAAGATAGTGCCAATATCCAATTGCATGACATTAAGTATTTAAATAAAAAAACCGGTAAAAATTTGGAACCGATTTACGAGCCAGATGATGTTGGCCCGACTTTAGACCTGCTTCAGGGTTGTGATTACAACGAGGCGATTCAGATCGCACCGGGAATAAATGCCCATTTTAAAGATGCCGGCCATGTGCTTGGCTCGGCTTTGGTTACACTTGAGATTGAAGATGAGTCTGGTCGTGATACCTCGACTCCACATCAGAGCGCCTCTGTTAAAATAGGTTTTACTGGCGACCTTGGCCGTAAATTTTTGCCCATTTTGCGCGATCCAGAGCAAATCACTGGAATTGATTATCTAATTTCCGAGAGCACTTACGGAGATCGATTGCATGAAGGAGCCGCCACTTCTTATAAGTCTTTAGCGGATGCTATCAATACTACTTATGATCGCGGAGGTAAAATAATTATACCCTCATTCGCGTTAGAGCGCGCTCAAGAGTTGCTTTATATTATTCACGAATTGATAAATACAAAAAAAATTCCGCCTTTATTTGTATATGTTGACAGCCCGCTGACAGTGAAAATTTCTGAAATTTTTTCTAATTATTCTAATCTAGTCGACAAAGAAACCAAAGAAACGTTTTTATCAAAAAATAAAAATCCGTTTATTTTTACTACGCTAAGGATGATTGAAACTGTGGCTGATTCTAAAAAATTAAATCAAATAAAAGATGCTTGCATCATTATTTCTGCTTCTGGTATGTGCGAGTTCGGCCGTATTCGCCATCATCTGAAGAACAATTTGGGCGATGCTCGTAATACTGTTATTATCGTAGGCTTTATGGCCGAAAATACTCTTGGCCGCCGATTGCTTGAGGGTGAAAAACAAGTTAATATTTTAGATGAAAAAATAAATGTTAAGGCTGATATTGTGGTGCTTAATTCGCTTAGCGCCCACGCCGATCAAAATGATTTAGCTGATTTTATCGAAAAAGCGTCCCCATTAAAAAAATTATTTTTAGTTCACGGCGAAGAAAAAGCGATTAATACGCTTAAAAGTAAAGTTAGTGGCGGAGATATCGGTGAGGTTGTTATACCCAATAAAGGAGATAAATTTATACTTTAATGGTCTATTTTTAGATTAAAAAATCATATCATCACAGCGAATGTAAAATTAAATATTTTTAAATTTTATCTTTTCCAAATTTTTTCTGGATTCTGTTTTTTTGTTCCAGTAGTGGTTTTGTTTTGGCAACAAAATGGATTGAGTTTGACTGAAATAATGGTTCTGCAGTCCATTTTTTCCGTGCTAGTAGTTTTACTCGAAATACCGACCGGTTATTTTGCTGATTTATTTGGCCGTAAAAATAGCTTAATTATTGGTTCGATATTTAGCCTACTAGCCATAGTTACATATGCTGTCGGCGGTAATTTTTTCCATTTTTTAATTGCTGAAATTTTTTGGGCTTTTAATATGTCTTTTATATCAGGCAGTGATTCAGCTTTTATTTTTGATAGCCTAAAGCAAGGCGGTCGCGAAAAAAAATATAAAAAAATATGGGGCAATTCTTTGTTCTATGGAATTATCACTATGGCTTTAGCCAATATTATTGGGGGTTTTATAGGCAAAACAAGCTATCGGCTTACTTTTTGGGCTATGATTCCTTTTGTGCTTATTTCAATAATAATAGCGTATAGCTTTAAAGAGCCGGCCAGAAGCAAGGTTATTTTCAAAAAAGGCTATTTATTTGAATTGCTCCAGATTATAAAAAAAATATTTACAGGCAACAACAAACTTACTTGGCTTATTATTTATTCAGCTGTAGTTTATAGTTTTAATCAGTCTGCCCTTTGGTTTTACCAGCCTTACCTTTCCATCTCGGGTCTGGACGTTTTTTATTTCGGGATTGTGTTTGCTAGTTTTCAACTAGTGGCTGCCTTAAGTTCTAAATACGCCCATATAATTGAAAGAAAATTAGGCCAAAGATACTCAATATTTATCTTATTTTTATTAGTTGGGATTAGCTATATGCTGATGAGCAATTTTATTTTTCTTTTCAGCTTTTCATTTGCTTTTTTACACCAATTTGTTCGTGGTTTTTCTAAAACAGTAATCACAGATTATATTAATAAGTTGACCTCATCTGATATTAGAGCGACTGTTATTTCAACCCAAAATATGATAGGTCGGTTGATTTATGCTTTGTTTATACCTTTTTTCGGCTGGATAGCCGATGTTTATAGTATTATTAACGCCCTGACCGTTATTGGGGTTATGGTATTTATCCTTGGCGGTTTAGCAATTATTGGACTGATAAAGTCTAAAGTGATAGTTTAAAAATTTTTTTTATGTTAACATAAATATATATGGCTAATATAAATAAAACCATTAAAAATATAAAGGCTCTTAAAATTCAGGGAGCTTCTAATATCTGCCGTGCCAGCATTGCCGCTTGGAGAGATTATTTATTAGGGTTCAAAACCAAAAACGTAAAAAAATATTTAAGTGAAGCAAAAAACGTAGGGGCAAGGCTTGCCCTTGCCCGTCCCAACGAGCCCTTAACCGTGAATGCGTTTAAATATCTAAATCAACGCTTAAGGGTAGAGACTCGGTTTATCTCGTCTAAGCAAAAGCAGATGGTATTGGATATTCCTTCGCTTAAAAAACTCACCCGCCAATATGTGCAGGATTTTTCCAGTCTATTGCATCAAAATGGGGCTAGAATTTCAGTTGAAGGGGCTAAACTAATCAAATCAAAACAAAATATTTTTACTCACTGCCATTCTCGCACAGTGGAAAATATTTTTATTCAAGCACAGAGCCAAAAGAAAAAATTTCATGTTTATAATGACGAAACTAGACCAATGTTTCAGGGCCGGATCACTTCGCAAAAAATGGCCGAGCATAAAATTTTAAACACTATGGTAGTTGATTCCGCCGCTACGTTTATTGTGTCTGACCATTCTGGTGATGATATAAAAATACACCAAGTTTTTTTAGGTTTTGATGTAATTTTACCCGACGGGTCAGCTTTAAATAAAATTGGAAGTTTTGGCATTACCCTCACAGCGAATGAATCAAACATTCCAGTTTATTTATGCGGGACTATTTTAAAGTCAGTTAAAAATAAAAAAATGAAGATTGAGTTGCGCCGGGAAGCGGAAGTCTGGCCCAAGGCGCCTAAGGGATTGGAAATCATAAATTATGCCTTTGACCGCATCCCAGCCAGATTTATTACTGGCTATGTAACTGAATTCGGGATTTTAAAGCCAGGGGATATTGGTAAGTATTTGAGAAAATATTATGAGTGGATATAGAACGCGCTGGTTTAATTTTTGCATTGAATAAATGTCCTGATTAATAGTATTAATTTTCAAAATGTATTAAGCATAATAGCTGCAAAATTCCAATACCAGTATCATTAATCCTTACAGCCTTGAAATATATGGAAATATAGAAATATATGGTTAA
>Ga0272441_10000515_pt1 | contig 88278 bp, 69 predicted proteins | sample SSMProp6N_FD_193582 | JGI IMG/M metagenome (GOLD analysis project Ga0272441, IMG submission 193582) | Marine sediment archaeal communities from Little Sippewissett salt marsh, Falmouth, MA, United States - SSM-Prop-6N | ecosystem: Environmental > Aquatic > Marine > Wetlands > Sediment ... | reverse complement strand
GGTGTTCGGCTCATAGGCTGTGCTCCTTTTCTTTTGTGTTTCTCTTTATAAGAAGGACGAAAGGGTGAAGAATGCTTCAGCTTTTGAGGTGTTTTTTGAAAAAAAAAGTACCTTCTTGGGGACACTAAGAACATGTTGCACATCACAAATTTTTGTTCATTATATTAAACTTTTTCTTGACCCCGAAGAAAAGCTCTCTTACAATAGAGAAAAGGTCACATTCTATCGGAGAGGAGGAATTTCATATGGCCAAAGGTTTCACCCTGGCGGTTCTGCCCTGGGTTTATGTAGGGAAGTATACCCATGAAGAAAAGTGGGTAGGAGATTTCATAGAAAAACCCCATAAATCTCCGGCGGAAGAAGCGGCAATGAGCGAGGACGAGAGAACACGGCTGCAGGAACAGCGAAACTCTTTTCCGGAGCTGCCACTTGTTAATTATACAACCCAGTATGGAATGGGCTGTTTTGAAGGGATGAAGGCATTCCCCCAGAAAGACGGAAGCCTGAAACTGTTCCGGCCGGATCAAAACGCTGAACGGCTCCACAACTCCATGATCGGCCTGAAAAGCCCGGGATTTCCCGTTGACATGTTTTTAGATGCCGCAAAGGGAGTCTGCAAAAGGAACAAGCAGCTCGGGTTCGCTCCGGATTATGATTCATCCTGGGAAGGGGATGATTTTCTCTCGGCCGAGTCGGTATACATAAGACCTTTTACCTATTCCGAACCTGCGATTGGTTTGGGAGTCAGCAAGCATCCATGGGTCATCTTCGCTGCCACACAGGTGGGTGCCTATTTCAAACCCGGCAACCATAAGGGAATAGTGACGGACAAGATCCGCGCCTTCAGAGGCGGTACCGGCTGGATTAAGTGTGACGCAAACTATGTTGTTCCGATTCTCGCGAAAAAAGAAGCTGAAGCACAGGGTTATATGGAAGCAATCTTCCTTGACGCGGACAACCGGACCTATCTGGAAGAAGGATCCTCTTCGAACATCTTTGTACTCCTGAAAAATGATATTTTAGTAACACCGGAACTCGGAGATACAATCCTTCCGGGGATTACCCGCAATACAATTCTTCAAATTGCCGCTGACCTGGGAGTCAAAACGGAGGAGCGGAAAATAAGCATCCAGGAAGCAATGGAAAACGGAAAAGAATGTTTCGTATCGGGTACCGCCGCAGGGCTCAGCTTTATTGAATCAATCACCTATAAAGATTCGACTTCTGTTTTCAACAATGGGAAAATGGGTGAGCTCTCCGAACAGCTTCTGCTGACACTCAAGGGTATTCAATATGGAAAACTCGAAGATACCCACGGCTGGATGCTGCCGATTGAGTAAAGGATGGTAGTGTCCCCGAAACGGCACCTTTTTTTTCAGGCAAAGGTTTTCACTCGATGCTTTTAGAACAACATCTGATCATGCATGGAAGTTTTACGGATTTTTATCCTGGAAGTCTATTCTTGAGAGGAACTCAGAAATAAATCGGGTACCTTTTCGTGGACACTAAAGAAGAAATACCGGTAAATCTATATCTCGGCCGGTCCTTTCCATGTAGTGGGGGATCGGCCGTTTATTATAGTCCCAAGATCAGCCGATTCATGTCGAGAGGAATATCCGTATATATCTGCAGCTCATATTGCCGTTGCGGGTAAAGAAGATTTCGCTGATTCACATACGCCAGATTCGAAAGACCGGTCCGTTCCAGAGTGTCCGGGTCCCGGGTCAGCCGGTCGAAATATCGACTCGATTCCGAGAACTGTACCATTGCCAGGGAATAATACTCGGCGATGCCGGTTTTTTTATACAGATTATAATAAGTTACCCCAAGGTTATTGCTTGTGCGCATGAGATTTTCAACAAGGGCCTGATGATCCCGCCGTTCATCGATCAACAGAGGTACTTCCCGCTCAAGTTCCTGTTCCAGGAGTTCGCTCAGGTGAGCGTAGTAGCCCTGGGACGACTGGAAGTTTCCCCGCTTGAAAAGGGTATTTGCGGTGGCGAACATAAGATTCCTGTTGGTTGAAAAGGCTCCTGCCGAACGCTGAAATTTCAGCAATGCGCTTCTGTAATCTTCATTCCAATAAGAAATAAAGCCCTGCTTATACTTCATGGCCGGTGAATCATATCCGTTGCTCTCGGCTTGGCTGAACAATATTCCCGCTTCATCATATTCACCGCTCTGATAATAATGAAGGTCCCCCAGATCAGCATAGATCATACCCAGCTGGGGAGAAACTTCAATCAGTTTACGGTTCAGTGAATCTTCATACAGCTTGATTCCGCGATTGTACTGAGCTCTTGCATCGAGGTATTTACCCTGGGAGTAGAGCAGTTCACCGAATCTGCGGTGAGTATCAACCTTCAGCTCAATTCGCTTCCTGGTCAGCGGGGAAATGTTCTGCATCAGGTTCAGAGTATAGCGAAGTGCTTTTTCCTCCTCCTGCCGCTCTTCGATCATGCCGAAATATCTGGCCAGGTGATAATGTGTCTCCGGTAAACTGTCGTCTACGGCTTTTGCACGAAGCAGAGTCTGACGTACATCTCCGAGCCGGTTTTTATCTATAAGATACCCGCCCAACTCGGTAAATGCTTCGGGGTCGACTTCTACTTTGGGCCGTATTTCATAATAATCTTTAAGATTCAGTACTTCATCCTGGTTATCGGTACGAATGAAATATCTCAGCATCCGGAAAAGCAGAAGATCGCTTACACCGTAATTTTCCATGAGCACCGCATATTGAAACCGCGCTTGTTCAAATTTTTCCGGATCCTCAGAGCCCCATTCCAGATAAGTATCTCCCAGGAGGAGGCTTGCCTCGTAATCCCGCGGTTCTTCTTCGAGAAAGTCGCTCAGGATATCGGAGGCCTTCTGATAATTGGAAAGTTTTTTCAGCTCAAGACCAGCGTAGGAAAGGGTGCCCTCCTTATCATAGGGGTAATACTGCAATAGCGTTTCATATTTTTCCTCTGCCAGGGTCCATTGCTTCATTTCCTCAAAACCTTCGGCATATCTGAAAAACTGCTTTCGCATGATTTTCTGTTCCAGCCCCCGGCGGAAATACGTATTCGCGGAAATAAACTCTCTCTGCTCCAGCTGCTCAAAACCCTGATTATAAAGATGCAGGGCATAGAGGGGACGATAGATAAATCTGATCCCTAAAAAAATAAAGAGAGCTACAACCGCCGCACTCAGGAGTATCGTACGCAGCATGGGGAAAATCCGGTACCGGAAGGCATAAGCAAAGCTTTCCTTCTCTGCTTCAAAAGCGGCGCCCGTGCGTTTTTCATACTGACTCGGGATGCGGATTCTCCGACCTGTAATCTTTGAAGTAATCTGGGCGATCTCTTTCGGACTCTTTCGCTTCACCAGAGCTTCGATGAGCGTACGCAGAGAGGGGCCGGCCAAACCCTGTTCTCCGATCTGCTCTTCGATTATCAGTTTTAAATTTCTCGGCAGAGTCTGGAGGGTTTCTCCCATTATTTTGAACTCTTCTTCTGTAAGCTCAATCGGCGCTTCTTCTTCGGAGACAGGAAGCCCTACTTCCTCCGGTCCTTCAATTATCTCCTGTTCACCTTCCTCAAGGACTCCGAACTCTTCTCCCAGATCCCCTAAATTGAACTCATCTATTTCGAACTCACCCTCTTCGAACTCTTCCTGGGGCAATTCCAGCTCTTCAAGCTGACCTTCCTCCCCTTCCGCCTCTATTTCCTCTTCGGGCATCTCGAATTCTTCGACGGACCCTTCAAGCTCTCCGCCGGGCATCTCGAACTCTTCGACGAACCCTTTAAGCTCTTCGCCGGGCATCTCGAACTCTTCGACGGACTCTTCAAGCTCTCCGCCGGGCATCTCGAACTCTTCGATGGACTCTTCAAGCTCTCCGCCGGGCATCTCGAACTCTTCGATGGACTCTTCCAGATCTTCGATTTCACCGGGTTCTATTTCTTCTCCTTCGACTCCGGGTTCCGGAATTTCCGGTTCTTCAAACTCTTCCATACCGAGGTCCGGGAGAGGCGCTTCCACTTCTCCTTCTTCAGGACCGGTTTCTTCTATCTCCTGTTCCGCCGAAAAATCAGGAATCTCCCCTTCGCCAAAGAGGTCTTCATCAAGTTCAAACTCCTCAGGAAGAGAAAAATCCTCTTCTTCTGCCTCTTCGCCGATTCCTTCTTCCGCCGATTTCTTACCGGATTCAGTCTCGATTTCTTCCAGTCCGCCGGGGAATTCATCCAGAGTAAACTCTTCCTTCGCCGGCTCCAGGAGATCTTCCGATAAGCTCGTCTCTCCCGCCCCAGGAAACTCCTCCAATTGTTCATCCAGGACAGCTTGTTCCCCGGTTTCGGATACTTCCCCGAAACCGAATTCCTCCTCTCCTCCAACTGTTTCGAATCCTTCCTCAAGTGAAGGGACGTCCGATATTACCTCTTCCGGTTCCAGAGGGACTACAGGACCCTCTTCATCGAGAGATTCAAGATCGAAATCCTCCAGGGGAAACTCCTCCAATTCCTCCAGAGGCTTTACAACCGGCCCTGGTTCCTCCTCGAACTGCCTGTCGGGTTCTCCTTCAAATCCTCCACCTGCAGATTCATCGAAGCCCTCCCCGGATATTTCGGCGGGAAATCCCTCGCTTTCTTCCCCGGCCGGGGGTTCGATTTCCCGGAAAGCAGCTTCACCGGTATCTTCTCCGATATCTTCACCGGAAAATTCTTCCGCTTCACCTCCGAACTCCTCACCGAAGCCTTCCAGCAGCTGACTGAGCTCCTGGTCCTCTTCCTGTTCGGGCGGATGTATATCGGGGAGCCTGATATTCCTCTTTTCAAGGATAGCCGGTTCATCGGCGAGATGGATTATTTCTGATTTAAGTCGTTCAAGGTCATGTAATTCGGGCATACTAGTACCTGTTTCCAATTTCGGACAAGTGGCGAAGGAAGGTTAGTTTTTCCTTCACATTATAAGGCGAATTACCGATTATTTGTGTGAGAGAATGTTATGACATACCGCACACAGTTAATTTTATCCAGTATACTCTTTGTCTTCGTATCATTACAAGGAAGCTACGCCCAGCACTACGAAACGGCGGACATGCACCTGGCTATCGAATTGAAAGATTTCGGAACAGGACCGGAACGGGTGAACAAGCGGGTACTCTTTTCCTACAGTCCGACCCGGCCGACGAGACTGGTGGGTGCGGCCTTTTATCACGAAAATTTTCGGCAGATTCACACGTTTTACAGAAATGATCAGGGGGTCTTCGTATTTCCGTATAATCCCCCCGATGATACAGCAGAGCTGGTCTATCGATTGGTCGTGGATGGGATATGGATGGAAGATCCGCACAATCCGGACCGGAGGATTCTCCCGGACGGCATCAGCTGCTCCGTTTTTTCCCTCCCCTATACGAAGGAGAAACCTCAGCCGGCAGTTACATCTGCGGATGAGGGACAGGTTGTTTTTCGCTACCCTTCAGATTCTGCACTTTCGGTAACCGTCGCAGGATCGTTCAACCATTGGGATCCGTACATGTACAACCTGAATCGGGATCCCGGCCCGCAGGACCTGTACACTCTCTCACTCCACCTGCCCAGGGGAACCTACTACTATTACTTCATCGTAGACGGACGGCGGGTTGTCGATCCGGCGAATCCCAGTATTGTACGCAAAAACGATGGGACACTGGTTTCGGTATTGAGGATTCAGGGCTGAAGGTCCGCTTCCCCCCCAAAGGTCCAGAATAGTATTTCCTGACCGAGCGCCGATCGAGCCTCCCTTACAACCTTATAACCTTCCTGTCCGAAATCCTTCAGGATAATCGATGAGCGGCCCTCCCAGAAGAGTTCCAGAAAACTTCCGGTCAGACAGACAGTAGCACCGCCGGCCGCATCACTTTGACTTATCCGTTCCGGCAGGGCCCGACGGAAAAGTTCTTCGGTCTGCCGGTTGAACTCCGCCCCGTTGGCCTTTACGTCAATCCATACATCAACCTGCCCGAAAAGCTGTTCCCATTCGTCAAAGAAGGTATCCCTGCAGATAGTAAACCCGCATTCAATGTCCCCTATTTCAATAGTCCGGGAATCCTTCAGATTACCGGAATCCAGACCGATTACCCCGCTTTCGAAGGGGGTCAGATATACCTTGTCCTGTGTGTAGGAAAGCTTCCCAGCCGGATTGTAGATATAAAGCCGGTTGTATAGACCGCCGGTATCGGTATTCCCTGAAGCAAAAGCTGTTCCCGCCGCAATCCATACATTGTATTCGGCTGCCAGTCCTCCCCAAACATTATCCATGATTTTCCGGACCTCCGGTGCCTGGAGGAGAAAAAAATCCCTCAAGTCACTCTCTTTTCCAAACCTGCTTTGTATGAGAAGCAGTCCCTCTTCCATGGAAAGGACAGCAGCGAGTTCTTCGGCAAAGGGGAAGGTTGCAAGAAAAACATTCGTATATTCGGGAAATACCACACATTCCGCCCCGGACTGCACGGCTGACCGTACAATTTTCTTCATATCAGATTTAAACACTTCCGGGCCCGCATAGGTCTCAATATCTATTTCATATTGCACAAAGGCGAAAGTTGTCTGCGCCGATACATACGAAGGATTCAGGGCGGCCGCAGAAAGGACCGCAGTGAGGACAAGGAACATTATTCTGTATTTCATCCGTACAGGACTCCGGTTTTTTTCGGTTTTGCCTTTCATTCCGTTATAAAATTTACCATATTGAAAAGGAGAGGTATATAGTAGCATTTATTCATATTATTTTTATTGCTCCCATAGAATCCGTACATTTACAGAAATGGAGGAATCAGATGAAACAAAGTGATTTCCTGATCGAACTTGAAAGGCTGATCGAAGAAGTAAAAACCGGACTGCTCGCAACGGTGGATGGAAATGGAAAACCGCATATGCGCTGGATGACCCCCGCTGTTCTGAAGGACCGCCCCGGAGCTCTCTACGCGATCACTTCAAAAAACTTTGCCAAGCGTGAACAGCTGGATAAAAACTCCAGTGTGGAGTGGATGTTCCAGTCCCGCAGCCTGAACAAGATCATGTACATCGATGGAAAGGTCAATCTCGTGGATAACAGTTCCATGCGAAATGAAGTGCTTGAAGTCGTCGGTCCCAGTCTGAGGGTCTTCTGGAATGTGAATACCGATGAAACAAGTCTTATCGTAGTCGAAACGGTGATGGAATCGGGCCTCTTGTTCCTGCCCATGAAGGGCGGCAGAGTACAGGTCAAATTTTGAGGGGGGTGTTGGATGGCTGAAAAAAAACTGGTTGATACATACGGAAAAAAGAAAAATCTCGAACTGCTGCGAATGGTACTGCTGATCCGGCGCTTCGAAGAGCGGGCGAGCCAGGCCTACGGGCTCCGTAAAATCGGGGGCTTCTGCCACCTCTATATCGGTGAAGAGGCGGTGGCAGTCGGAGCTATCGGTGCCCTCGATATGGCCCGTGACTATGTGGTGGCGGCCTACCGGGACCACGGACACGCACTTGCGGCAGGCATGGACCCCAACGCAGTGATGGCGGAGCTTTTCGGGAAAGCGACCGGCTGCTCCAGAGGAAAGGGCGGATCCATGCATATGTTTGACCGGGAAAAACATATGTTCGGAGGCAATGGAATCGTGGGCGGCCAGATCCCCATTGCCACGGGTGTGGGGCTTAAGATCCGGTACCGGAAAGAAGACGGCGTCGTTCTGGCTTTTTTCGGAGACGGAGCTATTCACCAGGGTTCGTTTCATGAAAGCCTCAATCTGGCCAAAATATACAACCTGCCGGTCATCTACATTTGCGAGAACAATCATTATGGCATGGGCACCGACTTCAAACGGGTTTCGGCGGTACATGATTTCACTCAGATGGCATCTGCCTACGATATCGAGGGGAAACAGGTCAACGGCATGGACACCCTCGAGGTCTATGATACGGTCAGCAAAATGGTAAAAGAAGTCCGTAAGGACGGAGCTCCCAGATTCCTCGAGATGCTAACCTACCGGTATAAAGGTCATTCCATGAGTGATCCAGCCAAGTACCGGACCAAGGAGGAACTGGAGGACTACAAGGGGCAGGACCCCCTGATTATCCTGAAAAAACAGCTGATCGAAGCCGGACAGATGACGGAAAAGGAGTTTGAAAAGATCGACACGGAGATTCGGGACCTGTGTGCTGAAACGGTCCGGTTTTCGGAGGAAAGTCCGGAACCTGAATTAAGCACTCTCTACGAAGATGTGCTGGTTGAATAAAAGGAGCGAGAGATGGCAACGATAATGATGCGTGAAGCAATACGTCAGGCGATGCAGGAGGAGATGGAGCGGGACGAAAATGTACTGCTCCTGGGCGAGGAAGTCGCCCAGTATAACGGAGCGTACAAGGTCAGTCAGGGGCTCCTTGAAACCTTCGGTCCGGACAGAGTCATCGACACTCCCATCTCCGAGGAGGGATTTACCGGTATGGGAATCGGCGCGGCCATGGCGGGACTGCGGCCTATTGTCGAATGGATGACTTTCAATTTCTCCCTCATGGCCATCGACCAGGTGATAAACAACGCGGCGAAGAACCTCTACATGTCCGGAGGGCAGATGAAAAACCCGATCGTCTTCCGCGGCCCCAACGGCCCCGCCGAATACCTGGCATCCCAGCATTCCCAGGCTCTTCAATCTCTGTATGCCCACGTACCCGGGCTGAAGGTGGTGGCTCCCTCCACCCCCTACGACGCGAAGGGCCTTCTCAAAAGCGCTATCCGGGACGATAATCCCGTCCTTTTTCTCGAAGCTGAACTGATGTATTCCTGGAAGGGTGAGGTCCCCGAGAAGGAATACCTGATACCCCTCGGGAAGGCCGATGTTAAGCGGCAGGGTACCGACGTTACCCTTGTCTGCTATTCCAAACCGGTCAGGATGGTCCTTCAGGCTGCCGAAGAGCTTGAAAAACAGGGAGTAAGCGCCGAGGTTGTGGACTTGCGGTCCATCCGCCCGCTTGACGAGGCCACTCTTTACAGTTCGGTCCGTAAGACAAACCGCTGTGTCGTCGTGGATGAATCCTGGCCTTTTGCCTCTGTTGGTTCCCACATCGGATGGCTGGTATCCGCAAATTGCTTCGATCACCTGGACGCGCCGGTCGAACTGGTCTCCAGCGAGGATGTTCCCATGCCGTATAACCACAATCTTGAACTGGCAGTACAGCCTTCGGTGGAAAAGATTGTGAAAGCGGTGCATTCGGTTCTGTATATAGAGAAATAAGCTGTCCGCCGGATAGGAGAAAAAAGAGAAGGAGTGCTGAAATGGCTGAAAAAATGCTGATGCTGGCCCTCTCTCCCACCATGGAGGAGGGGACTATCGTATCCTGGAATAAAAAAGAAGGCGAATCCATATCCTCAGGGGAACTCGTCTGTGAGGTTGAAACCGACAAGGCCACGATGGACTATGAATCCCTGCAGGAGGGAACTCTCCTCAAAATTCTTGTTTCGGAAGGGCAAACCGCCGGGGTTGAACAGGCCATCGCCATTATCGGAGAAGAGGGTGAAGATATTGCAGGACTGCTGAAGGAAATCGAATCCGCGGCCCTTTCGAAAGGAGAATCAACAGCTGATCAAACAGCCGGCAACATCGAGAGCCCCGCCGCTCCTGCCGCCGCTCCTGCCGGCGGAGAAGCCATCGATACCAGCGGGAAGGAAACCGGTGTTTCAGTCAAACAGGCCCCGACATCCGCCGCAGCCTCAGGACCCTCAGGGGAAAATAGAGGGACCCCACCACCGGCAGCTGAAGGCGGTTCCGCTGGTGTTGGAGGTTCCGCCGGCAACGGCAGGATCAAGGCATCTCCCCTGGCGCGGAATATGGCCGCGGAAGCGGGAATCGACCTTTCGGTCTTAAGCGGCTCAGGCCCCGAAGGCCGCATTGTAAAACGTGATGTGGAAGAAGCTATGAAGACCGGCCTGCCCGTTCGGTCTTCCGCAACCGGGATGGGAGCCGGGATGGGAAAGGCCGGCGCTCTTTCATCCACGGGAATCGACGAGCAGCATATTCCTGTCAGCCGGAAAAGATCGGTCATCGCCCGGAGACTTTCGGAATCCAAATTTACCGCGCCGCATTACTATCTGACCCTTTCGGTTTCCATGGAATCACTGACTGAATCCCGGAGGATTCTCAATCAGCGCAGAACCGCAGGAGGAGAATCGAAACTCTCTCTGAACGCCTTCCTCATGAAAATGACCGCTGAGGCCATCAAGCATCACCCGATCATCAATGCAAGCTGGAAGGAAGAAGAAATTCATATCTTCGGCTCCATCGATATCGGACTTGCCGTCGCCCTGGATGATGGTCTGATCACTCCGGTCGTACGCAACTGCGGCGGCAAGGGGATCATACAGATCGATCAGGAACTGCAGGAACTCATCAGGAAAGCCCGGTCCGGAAAACTGCAGCCGGAAGAATATACCGGCGCGACCTTTTCCATCAGCAATCTGGGCTCCTACGGAATCGAAGAGTTCACCGCCATCATCAATCCGCCTGCCTCGGCGATCCTGGCCGTCGGAGCGGCAGTGAAACAGGCGGTGGAGCTTGAAGATGGTTCGATTATTTTTGATAATAAGATGAAGATCACCCTGTCCTGTGATCACCGGGTCATTGACGGTGCAGCCGGCGCGGAGTTCCTCCGGAGCCTGAAGGACATCATTGAAGACCCCCTGCACGCCCTGATATAGGCTGCTGCAGACACACAAGGAGGAAGCATGGACTTTGAGTACGACCTGATAGTAATAGGTGCCGGCCCTGGGGGCTATGTCGGTGCGATACGGGCCTCTCAGCTGGGACTGAAGGTTGCAGTAATCGAAAAAGACAAAGCAGGAGGAGTCTGCCTGAATATCGGCTGCATCCCTTCGAAATCACTCATTCATCAGGCGGAAGTATTCCGCTCGGTGGAAGACCTTGAGAAGATGGGCGCGCAAGTCGATCTGAAAAACTTCGACTATTCCGCCGTACAGGGAGAATCAAGAAAAGCCGCCGACGCTCTTTCGAAGGGAGTCAAGTTCCTGCTCAAGAAAAATAAAATTGATTATATCGAGGGTACAGCGAAGATAACCGGTCCCCATCAGGTGACGGTAAACGGCGACCGGAATATCAATACCGCCAGCATTTTAATTGCCGCCGGGTCCAGACCCCGGGAACTACCGGGTTTCGAGTTCGACGGCAAGACTATCATGAACAGCACCGATGCACTGATGATGACCGATTTGCCGAAGAGTATGATCATTCTGGGTGCCGGGGCCATCGGATGTGAGTTCGCCCATATTCTGTCTGCCTTCGGAGTGGAAATACAGCTGGTGGAAATGCTCGATCACATCCTCCCCGCCGAAGACGCCGATACCGCCCAGATACTGGCCCGGTCATTCAAGAAACGGAAGATTAAAATGTACCCCGGGGCAAAAGCCTCGGCACCGACCAGGAAAGAGAAAATTATCAGCCTCGAGATAGAGGATAAAAAGGGAAAACAGAATATTGAGGCGGAGACCCTCCTCGTTGTTGTCGGCCGGGTTCCCAATACCGAAGAAATCGGTTTGGAAAACGTGGGCATCGAAACCGACCGGGGATTCATCCCGGTGGGCGATTATTATCGTACCGTCGTTGAATCCATCTATGCCGTCGGCGATGTAGTCGACTCCCCCCTCCTGGCACACGTGGCAACCAAGGAAGCGGAAATCGCCGTGGAGGCTATAGCCGGCCGGGGACATGAGAAGAGGATCGATCCGACACTCATCCCTTCGGCGGTATACACCGAACCTGAGGTCGCCGGATTCGGGTTTACCGAAGAGGAGGCCGTCAAAGCGGGACATGAGGTTAGTTCGGCGATTTTCCCCTACCGCGGAGCAGGAAAATCGGTGGCTATCGGAAAAACCGAGGGGCAGGTCAAAATCACCTACAATCCCAAAACCAGGGAAATCCTCGGCGCCCGTATCATTGGAACTCAGGCCACGGACCTGGTGCATGAACTGCTCCTTGCCAGAAGCGCGGAGCTTTTGTCGGAGGATATTTCAAAGATGATCCATGCCCATCCGACCCTCTCAGAGGCAATAATGGAGGCGGCCAGGGCAGCCGAAGGCTGGGCAATCCATGTTTAATCTATTTCAGTCGAAGGAGGACGATCGATGCAGGAACGACAAGTGACCAAAATGGGAGGGAACATCATTACCCTGGAAGGCCCGGAACTTCATGTAGGTGATCCGGCTCCCGATTTTACCGTATTGAGTGTCGATCTGCTTCCCAAGACCCTCGATGATTTTCAGGGAAAGATAAAACTCATCAGTGCCGTACCCTCTCTCGACACCGGCGTTTGTGATCTGCAGACAAAGAAGTTCAACGAACTTGCCGCTGAGCTGTCTCCGGAAATAGAAATACTGACCATCAGCATGGACCTTCCTTTCGCCCAGAAAAGATGGTGCAACATTACCGGGAGCGAAAGAGTGGAAACCCTGTCGGATCACCGCTACGCCTCTTTCGCGGAGAATTACGGCGTGCTGATCAAGGAACTTCGGCTCATCAACCGCAGCATCTTCCTGCTTGATAAGGATGATAAAATCCGGTATATCGAAATCGTCGAAGAAAATCACAATCACCCGGACTACGACTCGGCCATGGAAGCTCTCCGGAATCTGTAGGCACTTTTTCCCCTGAGCCTGCCAGCATCAATGCAGCCGGCTTTTTATCTATTTTCCGGCTGCAAAAAAAAACCGGCCTCTCGAGGGCCGGTTATCTTTTCTGTTCATCTACAATATATAATTACTTGTTCTCATCCGCATCGGCGGTCGAGACCTTCTCGCGGTTCCACTGGATCAAGCCGAATGCGATAATCCCAACAGTCGAAAAGAAAATGATTGCCTGTGCAATTGCAAATAACGTATCGGATGGATTCACCTTCACTCTCCTACTTGTGCATAAATTGTGAATTATTTACTTATCTGATCATATCATAAACATCGACCACCGTGAAGGTATTATTTATCATTTTTTCGATAATCCATACCTGGTGTCCCCCAAACGGTACCTGAATTATTCCTAAATTCCGATTAAAAATAGAGATACAGGATCATTTCCGGGGAATTTTTGCCTTTGATCAGAAACAGTGATAAATGCCTCAGATTTATACTTTAAGCCGAGAATAAAAGTGCCGTTTCGTGGACACTAACTAATGCTTAATCATTTTCCGGTGATACCGGTAAAGACAGAAAAAAGATTTTGGCATAAAATAGAAATATGCATATAAAAGGGAAAACCGTCCTGATAACAGGCGCCGCCCGCCGGCTCGGGGCGGCGGCAGCCGAATCCCTGGCCGCGGAAGGCTGCAGTATTCTTCTCCACTACCACACCGCCGAGAAGCAGGCCATGGAGACGGCCGGTCATATTGAAGCGGCGGGCAGCTCGGTGTATCTGCTCCGGCAGGACCTTTCTCAACCAGACTCGGCGAGTGAACTTTTCGAAAAAATCAAATCCCTGGAAATCATCCCGGATATCCTCATCAACTCCGCGGGATCCTATCCCGGATCGGATTTCAATTCTCTGCAGTGGACGGACACCGAGGCAGCCTTCCTTCTCAACGCGTATACACCCTTCGCCCTGGCCCGGGAGTTTTCCCGCTTTGACGAGGCGGCCTGCATCCTCAACATTCTGGACGCCCGGATGGTTGACTACGACCGGCAGCATCTGGCCTACCATCTCAGTAAACGGCTGCTCCATGATCTGACCCGCATCCTCAGTATAGAACTTGCCCCCAGAATCCGGGTGAACGGAATCGCTCCCGGGATCATCCTCCCCGACCGGCCGGACGATCCCGAGGTGCTGGAAAAATACCGCCGGGGAAATCTCCTCGAAAGGCTCGGCTCGGTAGATGATTATCTTCGGACTGTTCATTTTCTCCTAGCCAGCGACTTCATTACCGGGCAGATCATCTTCGTAGACGGCGGCAGGCATCTCAGGGGCCGGGTCTACGGCAGTTGAAATGATCTGAAGGTCCCAAGGGATCCCTTTCCAGCCGGTGGTGTTGCTGTTCTCTTGTTAATTAGTGTCCCCAAAACGGTACCTGAATTATTCATAAATTTCTCACAAGGAGAGATATACAGGATGTGGCACAGGAAATTTTTAATTATAATCAGAAGAATTGTTATATTCCTCAGGTGAATACTTTTATTCAAGAAATAAAGTGTCGTTTCGGGGACACTATGTTCTTGTTAAGCAGATTTTCCCCTGAAGGCACTATTTCAGGCTCTGGTGCTGACAGATCATGGGAGTGTTCTAAACCGCGGATAGGGGGGTAAGAATATGGGGCGGTTCGCGGATTGGCGCTGATGATTTTTCGGCTTGCTTTTGTTCTTAGTAAGTCGGATAATTTTCTGCCTTTTCTATTTTTAAAAAATGCAACCTTACTCCGGTGAAAAGGGAGTGCGGACATTTTCTTGGACTTCGGTCTTAACAATCAAGTATTAGAAATTGAAGGCTGCCAAATACTTTTACATCATTTAAACCACAAGAATTGACCAGCAACACTTTTTTTTACCAATACGCAGCAGCCTTACAACCAGTCGATACGTTGCTTGGACTTGCTGTAATTGCATAAGAGGGAACATGATTCAGGTAACGATTCGTGGACACTAATTACGAATCACCGTTTCAGGGAAGCAAGTGCTGCGATGTGCTCCACCGTCAAGCCGCAGCAGCCCCCAACGGCACTTACCCCGTCGGCAATCCACTCGATGGCGCAGGACTTCAGGTCGGAGGGTGAGATAATATCCTCGAATTGCCAATGGGGCATGCGAAAGAAACCGCTGTCAGGGTAGGCGAAAAGGGGTCCTTCGAAGGAACGGCGGAGGATGTCCAGGGCGGGGCCGGTAATATTCACGTTCGAGTGCATAATGCCGGCCGCGTCGATACCTTCTGCCGGCAGCAGGACCGTAACTGCCTCCAGCGGGATATCCTGGTCGTGATAGTGTGCAAGCACTTCCCCGTTCTCTCCCCAGCGGGCTGAAAATCCGGCCCAGACAGGCAATCCTGTAGAAAGGGCCGCTTCAAGGGTACACGCGAAGCGCTCAGGATGATACATCATCTCCAGCAGAATCAGGTCGCAGTCTCCGGCTTTCAGCAGGGCAGCGGCTTCGAGCAGGGCGGAGGTGAAGGCTTCCCTTCCATGGCCGGCATAGGGATCCCTGGCAGTAGCACCGGAGCTTGTCATCGGCACCATATGCGAAAGCGATCCGGCCACCAGCACATCACAGCTCCCGAACTCATGACAGGCCCGTTCCCGGGCATTCCGGGCAGCTCTGCAGGCATTCTCGTAAATCTCCTCGATCCGCTCTGCGAATCCGGCTGGTTTTAGCATGAGGCGGGTAGTAGCGAAGGTATTGGTTGTGATGATCTCGGCACCGGCGCGAATATAATCCAGGTGGACCTCTTCTATCATAGCCCGATGGGTGATATTTGCCGGGCCGCTCCAGGCTTTGTCGTTCATATCGGCGCCGCGCTTTTCCAGCTCCGTGCCGGTGGCCCCGTCGATCAGCACTACACCGCCGCCTGTCATTCTCCTGAGTATATCCGGATAAGCCATAAGCACCTCCAAATACTTCTCTCTAGAAACATAAGAATTTCAAAATAAAACTGCAAGCCGATTGAGTATATCAACGGAACCGAATTGGAACTGACAAGTTCGCAAAAATATGGTGGAGTTGGATACAAATGCATTTTGCAGCTTGGAATTATATGAGAAACATTCAGGCTTCTTCATGGAGGGATATTATCCGCGTAATGCAGGCCGTATCTGTAAATCAGAACAGCAGGAGCACGTTGGCCTGAGCGCTTGAACCGATCGCATCCATGAGACGAATTACGATGGGGCTGGGTCTGGCAGTCTCCAATACAGCTTCGTCGGCAGAAATCTGATCCAGAGTCCCGCCGCCCTCGATTATGGCGAAATCATAGGGCGGAATTCCGCCCGAAGCGGTAAAGGTTACCTTCCGGCCGCTGAAGGTAAGCCGGAAGGAGGGTTTGATCTCCAGCAGAGGCGGATCATCTGCGAGTATATATATGTCCGAACTCACCTGACCGTAGACTTCGAGGGTGACCGGATTCGCGTTCGTGACGGTGAGTACCCCGGAACCCTCGATCCCCGGAACCTGATAGGCTGCCTCCCACTTCGATTCCCCGGAGTTGTAGACGGCAGGAAGTAATGAACCGGCAGATCCAGCAGCCAGCTCAAAAGAAAACCAATCAGACGGAACAGGTCCTACGATTCCTCCGAGTACTTCAAAGGTAAACTCCGCCTGTCCGGGAGGTGAAGGTTCGAGAATCACATAGCTGGGAAACAACTCAAGTTCTGAACCCTCCGGAGGGAGAACCTCCACCGAGATGGATAGACTATTCTCTATCTCATCGGTAATGGTAATAAAATCCATCCCTTTGACCGCGGGAGCCTGGTATTCAAAATCGAACGAGGGCCCGGTCCCAATGTCTATTTCCGTAATACCGCCGGTATCGAAAATCTTCCCTGTTTCCGTCGATATAGCGTAATCCCCTACTCCTCCACTTACTGTAAGGGGCTCATTGGCCCCGCCGACCCGTATGGAAAACGATGCAGGATTTACCGAGAAGAGCTCATAGACCCGCAGCATTGCAGAGTCCTTAGCTCCGATCCCGTCGGTACTCTCGATCTCGACTTCGGTAAAACCCGAGATTCCTGAGGGAGCAGTATATTTGCCGGAATCGGGGTTTATGGATCCTTCTCCGGAAAGGATAGCGTAGGAATAGGGCAGAAAGCCGCCGCTGGCGCTCGTCTGATACACCTCACCCTCTTTAATATTCACCATCTCATCATTTAGAGAGAACTCTCCTTCCTGCTCATTCGAGAGGAGGGTAAACAAGGATATCTGACTGCATCCGATAATGAAACTGAGAATAAACAGGAAGAACATGAAAGCAGCAGCTCGACCTGCGGGCAGGTTTTTCATCTCAAAATCCTTCAGCCGCTCATGGGAACGGGTACTTTAAATATAGCTCAATTCCAAGAAAAATCAATTCATACCAATAATTCAAATTAGTGAGTTACTCAAACTTGTCGCACAGTATAGCGGGATCTGAAACTCCTCCTGAACCCGTAGTAGAGAAAATACCGCAGTACAGTTGATATCAGTCTTAATCACCCTGCTTTCCCATTGAAGTAGCCTGAGAGATCCATCCCTTCTAATTATTAGATAACAAACCAAAGATGAAGACTGATGATTCTATTTCCGCCTGTATGCTTTCTTTTCTTCTCCCTCATCCTCAGTATCACTGATCTGCGGTCCCGGCGGGTCCCTCACGCGGTTCTCGTTCCCGCCGTCGTTCTGCTGCTGATCTACCGTCTCGTGTTTCAGGATGAGATAGTGCCGGCCCTTGCGGCGGCTGCAATGACCTTCCTGACCTTTCTCATCCCATGGATCATGATGCCGGGAAAGATCGGCGGAGGTGACCTGAAATTCGCGATTTTCCTGGGACTCGTTTTTCCGGGTTTGGACTGGGTATGGCCCCTGAGTGTGGGTTTGATTGCCGCATTCCTAGGGATCCTGCTGCGTGCTCTTCGACAGGGAAGAGATACCCTGCGGACAATGCCGGTTCCCCTGGTGCCCTTTCTCGCGGGAGGCGGCTGCCTGTATTTAATCCTTGAAAGTTCTTTCCTCTGATAATCACCCGCCGGCCCGGTTCATGTACTGGTTCATGTACTGGTTCATGTACTGGTTCATGTACTGGTTCCTGTTCCGGCCCATGGATTATTCCATGGCATGATTCAATTACATACTCTCCGCCAGGGGCTGCAGTTTATCCACCCCGTCACACTGAAAAGCAAGGTCCTCGAGTAAGCCGATCCACTTCAGACATTCCCCCTTCCTTCCTGTTTTATAGGCGACGACAGCCCGCAGATAGTAGTACACGGGATCCTCATCCCTCACATTTTCCGCCCTGTCCAGATAGGCGGCCGCTTCCGGGTATCGCCTGTCCGCGGCAGCCTCTTCGGCCATATCCAGGAGATTATCGAGAGAGTTGAGTTTGATATAAAGCACCTGTTCCCTGCTGTAGAATTCAAACTCCACTGTATTGGATTCGTAACCGCCGGCGGATACCAGGGCCTTGTGGATGCCCGGGGGAAGATTTGCGATAATGAATCGGCCGTTTACCGAACTAAGTTCCTCCCGGGTTTTTTTTCTCCCCTTGCCGGTCTCCCTTCCGATCTCTATTGTGACCCGGGCGCCGCTGACCGGCTGGTTGTTCCGGTCATATATCATCCCGATCAGCGGTGCTTCATCAAAGTCCATGTTGTCATCGACCCTCAGACCCGCGCATCCCGGGAAAAGAAAAAACAAAAGGGTGAAAAGAAATACCCCGGCGGACAGAGTGAAAAAATTACCTGCTGATCTCATAGTGCGCTCCTTTATACTCGATAATCAGATGGTCTTCCTGCTGTTCCACCAGTATCCCCCCGGCATCGCTGCCGGTTTCAGTCTTCAAACACCCGCCGCCGGGCTGGACCGGGAAGACTGCTCCGGTTCTTGTATTCTTTATATAGATCTTCGCGTTTTCATCGCTGCATATCCGTCCGACAATCCGCAGCCAGGGAGCCTTTTCCGCTCCCCGGTCAGCGGAAGTTGTCGGAGCTTGGTTCCGGACGGCCTTTTTCAGCACAGGAGGTTCCCAGCCGAAATGGCGTGCCCCTGCCTCCGGCGTAAGGGAGGCGTTTTCGGAAAACGACGCTTTATCTTCACCTGCTCGTATCTTCGCTATCGTTTCATCGATCTTCAAGCTGAGACGGACCTCAGCGTCGGATACCGTTGTTTCGCTTTCCGAACCCTTCAGCAGCTCCTTTGAGGTCCCCATCAAGTTAAATCCGGCAGAGAGCGCAAGAAGGCTGAGAAGTATCACTTCGGGCAGGCAGACCCTGCCGTTACTGTTCTTTTTCATAGGATATTCGAATCACTCCTTTCAAGCTTTCCGCGTTTCCCCCTTCCCTCTTGAGGGAGAACAAAGGGACGATAAGGGAGGTTTCAGTCTCGGAGAGCTCTTTGAGAAAAGCCATGATATCCGGAGTACGTCCGGAGATCTCAAACTCCGCGTAAGAAGGTTCCTGGTCCTCAACCAGTGTATACCGCAGCAGATGGTTTCCGTTCCCCTGAATTATCTGTTTTATCCGTACCCCCACATCATAGATCCTGGTTTTTTCGGGATAGAGGCTCTCCTCCAGTTCCCGGACTTTCCCTTCCAGCACATCCCGTCCGGCAATCAACTCAGTTCGATACCCTGCTTTCATCGGCGGCAGTTGTGCGAGCGCTCTTCTGCAGTTTGTAATCCTGGTTCCGGCGCTGCGTATTTCCTGCCGCAGAAGGACATGAAAGATGAATATCCCGCAGAGATACAAGAGTATAATAAACAAACCCATAAGCCGTCGTTCTCTTGCCGTAAAACGTCTGTTCATGGTTCGTATTCCCCGCTTACAAAGAAATCTTCCCTTCCGGATCCATCATCCACCGGAAGCAGGTTGTAAATCCGGACACTCCGGAAACGCGGATTCCCTTCAAAATCATCCGCAATCCCGAGGGGTTCACAGCCCCGGAGATGGAGAAAGAATGACTCTCCTTCCGTCCGGATCTCACGCAGTTCGTAATTACCATCCGGGGTATCCCGGCTGTACAGTATATCCTCGAGATCCGTAAAGAATGACCACGGCTGGATCGTCTTCTGCCGGGTCAATCGTGTAAACGCATGGTAAAGCTGCTCGCGTTCAGATCGGAGGGCCTGTAATTCCGCGGCAAGGGCAGTCTTCCGGGCGTATTCCTGCCCTAGTTCCGCTGCGACACTCTTTCTCTGTTCCAGAAAATACACATCGGTTCCCAGAAACAAGGCACCGAAGAACAGCAGGTACCCTGCCAGGCGAAAAGGGAATGAAGAAAACACAGAGCGGCGTTTTCCCCAGAATGCTCCCCGATACCCCGGTTTTTTCATGATCCTCATAATACCTGCATCGGCAGGAGGAGAGGCGAAGAAATCCTCCCGATATTCGGAGACCGGCCGGCACTTCGCTGCAGTGTCCGTTTTTGCATCAATCACTCCGTTTCTGCTGAATAATGCCGGCGAGGGAATGGGAAGAAAAATGTCCCGATTCTTCTTCCCCTCCGGATTATTATAGAACAGAGTGACTCCGCCTTTCGTCTCTCTTCTGTCTATCAGGTGAAAAAGCGGAATGTATACCGTTTTATGCGGATACTCCCTATTCAGCTGTTCTATGAAATCACGGCTGCTTACAGCCGTCATCGCAAAACAGCCGCAGTTTTTCTGCTTCATGATCCGGTAGTCGAAGGTAGTTTTATCGCTCGGCTCCGGATGCATACTGCGTATTCGATACAGGAGAAGATGTTCCAGTTCCTTCGCTTCCACCTTCGGAATCTGAAAAAAATAGAGGCTGTAGAGCTCCCTGGACAGATAGATATATCTGCCGGGTAAATCACCGATTATCCGCGATTCCGTCCGGGCATGTGAAGCATGCAGATATATCATGTTTTCATCCTACTCTCCCGGCCCGGTCATTTCGATGAGCCGATAGTCGTATGCCTCTCCCTCTTCAGCGGGCGGCAGCACGGCGATCACTCCCCGCAGTCCCTCTGCTCCTGCTTTAAGAACCCTCACTTCACAGAACCAGGTCGTACAGCCGAGGTACTCAAAGATCCGCCTGTCCTTTTCCCTCCCCGCTTCGACATCCTCCGGCTTCGGCTCTTTCAGTCTGATCAGTTCCGTCAGCATCTGCGGAGATATTCCATCACCCACTTCCTTCATGCTTTGTATAGCTGACAGAGTGCCGGCGGGATCGACAACACCGAAGTCCTCGTAGCTTAACAGCGTCTCAAGGACCATTTCCGGAGCGAAATTCACATTGATCGCCGGTTCGGTGAAAATATACGGCCAGAGGTCCTCGAACACCCCTCCGGCCTCTCTTATTTTCTCCCTGAGGGCTTCTGTATCCAGCATCACGGCAGCCTGGATCTCCGGATGCAGGGAAAGGCGAAACCGGCCGCCGCCCCCGATGGTGTTCACCCTCATGTTGAATATTTTCTCCAGGCTGAACTCATCGGCAACATTTACATTCCAGTATCCATAGCAGGTAGCGTATTCTTCCAGGAATTCCGGGTCGAAATACTCCGTGTAGTGACCGGTATTTTGACCGAAACCGCGGGACATCCGGTACTGCTGAAGATCATCGGTGCTTTTCCCTTCAATAATATAATGCCCGATCCCCCCTCTTGTAATAATGTTCTTTCGGAGCCAGTTCAGGTTGAAGGCGCTTGAGAGATCCCGGACCGTCACCTGATACCCCCGGTCTTTCTCAACATCGGATTCCTGGAAAAACGCATCGCCCCTTCCGTGCCACTCCGGGCTTTCATCCTCCTTCAGAAGCTCTATACGTTCGGTTATCAGTTCCTTCATTTCCGCCCGCTCCCTCCGCTCCTGCTGCAGGCCGGACGCCATATGCCACCCTGCTGCATGGATTCCCACGGTAGATACTATTAGAACGGAAAAAAAGAGCAGCACTACAAACACGGCGGCAACCGCCGTACCGTTTCCGGCCATTTCCTATCTTCCTCCCCACGCATCGAGAGTGCGCCCTCCGAACGCTGTTCGGATCTCGTACATACCACCGTATTCGCCGACAAGCTGGAGACAGACCATCTCCTCTTCGTCCAGGAAACTGACCTGGGCCTTCCATCCCCGGGGAAGCTGAAACCTGCTTTCCATCTCCTTCTCACCGTTTACCCGGCGGATCACAAGCAGGGTCTCCCCCAGCCCAGGCTCATCATCTCCGACAATACTGAGCGTGAGGAATCCGTTCTCCCTTCCGTCCACCCAGGCGAATACCAGGTCTCCCGGGACAGCGCATTCTTCCTCTCCGCCGGCACGGACAGTCCTCGCGAAAAACGGCGGCTGCACTCTTGCGCTGATATTTCGCAAAGCTGAATCGATGCAAAGGAGCCTGGCGTTTTGCCGAAACCGGTACACGGCGCTTGCGGCCCCTTCGGATCCGGCGGAAAAGCTCCCTGCAAGGAGAACGACAGCCGCCGAGAGCAGCATGATACCGAGAATGACTTCGGCGAAGGTATATCCCGACTGGTCCCGGAGCATCTTTCCCCGATGCTCCCGTTCATTCTGACGCTTCACCCTTCCGTACCTTCCCTAGTCATCATCCGGCCAGCTGTACACATCGTTACCGAGCATAATTATTTCGCCGACGGTCTTCCGATACTCGATCGAGCTTTCAAGACCCCTGGAAACTGCCGACAGGGCCGCGCTGAACCCGACTGCTATGAGCAGAAGCGCGATGAGTGCATCCAGAAGGATATATCCTCCGTCAATACGACCGCCGCGGCTGTGCCTCGGGTTTTTATGTCTTTCAGTTTTCCCAGGAGCAAATATCCCCATTCTTTCCCTCTCCGCCCTTCGCTCCATCGGCCCCGTACGAGATAATTCCAAAAGGGAGCCCATGGGGACCGGGTACCTGGTATTCATATTCGTTTCCCCAGGGATCGTCCGGGACCGGCTTATCAAGGTACGGTCCATCCCATCCCTCCGGAACCGGTGAGAATGACGGTTTCGTCCACAGAGCATTCAGGCCCTGCTCTTCGCTGGGAAACTCCTGTGCGTCGAACAGGTAGTTGTTCAGTGCGATAACGAAGGTATCGACCTGGTTCCGGGCGGTTACCTGTTTGGCCTTGTCCAGGTATTTATAACCGACGAAACCCACGCTTGAAGTCAGGATCAGAATGATCCCGATTACAATAATCGTTTCGATAAAAGTCCAGCCGCCCTGATCCTGCAGAAGCCTCCGAAAGCGGCTCTGTCGGGCGGTTATATATAACTTATTCATACACATATTTTCCTTCTACACCATTGATCCGTACAGGGAAAATAATGGCACGATGTATACCATTACCAGAACGAGCAGAAAAACGCCGATACCGATGATCAAGGCAGGTTCGATCAGGTTCATGAACCGGCTGACGAATTTCTCGTACTCCCCCTCGAAATAACGGCGGAGCTGTCCGAAGACCTCCCGCACCCGCCCGGTCCGCTCTCCCACCAGAATCCATCCCGCCATCTTGTCAGGAAACAGACCGCTCCTTCCGAAGCTTTCGGACAGACTATCCCCCCGGACAACCTGCTCACGAATTTCATCCAGCTCCTCCCGCAGGGCCGGACTGGTCAGAATTCCCCGGCTTTCGTTCAGGGCCTGCTCCATCGGAATGCCGCTGCCCAGCAGGGTCTCCAGAGCAAAGGTCAGGGTCAGACACTCGGCGCTCATAAGCGTCCTCCCGACTATAGGTGCCCTCAGAAAAAATCTATCCAGGCTCAATCCTCTTGCAGTATCCCGGCTCCGGCAATGATAAAGTACGATACCCAGAACCACCAGCACGGGCGGCACCAGAAGGATGAAGGGAAGAACACTCTGCATCCTGTTCATGACGGCAAAGCTTCCTTCGCCGGTCTCTGTCCGGATACCGGTAAATATTTCTCCCATCCGGGGCAGCAGAAAAAAGACAATCCCGAGACTTCCCAGAACCGCGATGAGAAAGACCAGGGAAGGATATATGAGGGCGTTTATCGTCTTTTCCTTCAGCTCCTTACGGGTACGCAGATACGAGACCAGCCGGGGGAATACGGTATTGAGGTTTCCCATCTTCTCGCCGATCCTCACCATCCCCGAGAACACCGGAGAGACCTTGATGGATGCCGCCTTCATTGCTTCAGCAAGCGTATTTCCTCTCTCTATGTAATAATTCAGTTCCCTCACTGCCCGGGACAGGCGCCCATTTCTGAAAATCATTCCCGCGATACCCAGGGCATCCTTTATCAGAAGTCCTGAATCGAAAAGCAGAGCCATAGATTCGGTGAACTCCAGCAGCTCCTTCCCGGAGAGTTTGATCTGATCAGACCTGTTTTCTTCCTGACCGTCATTGGACAGCGGTTCTATGGACAGTATGTACCTTTCGGCCGATGCGAGTTCCCTGATCAGGGCGTCCTTGTTTGGAGCCTCACGTATCATTTCCTGATGTTTCCCCGCTGATCTCCCGATCATGGGGTCTTTCCCGCCCTTCTCTTTCCCGCCCTCCTCATTCCAGTCTCCGGTGTGTATTACAACACATCTATACTTCATACCATCACCGTCCGCTCGATTTCCTTCATGCTCGTCTCCCCCCGGGCGGCCAATTCAACAGCCCTCCGGATCAGGGGGATGACTCCGTCAGCCTCGATCACCCGGCGCAGCTCGACTTCCCCCGCTTCGCCGCTGATAATCCGGCCGATTTCCGGATTCATGATGAAATATTCACTCACGGCGGTCCGTCCCTGATATCCGATACCGGAACATCTATCGCATCCGTTCGGTACATATTCCGAAGAAACCTCCCTTCCCGATGTGTTGAAGATCCCCCGGCTGATTGCCGAAAGTCCGGTTTTTCGTTTGCATTCAGGACACAGCTTACGTACCAGGCGCTGGGCAATTACTCCCCGGAGAACAGCGGCCAATAAAAAAGGCTGAACACCGAGATTAACCAATCTGGTAACTGCCGAAGGAGCATCGTTTGTATGGAGGGTTGAGAGTACAAGATGGCCGGTCAGGGCCGCTCTGACGGCCAGAGCCGCAGTCTCGCTGTCACGAATCTCTCCGACCATGATAATGTCCGGATCCTGACGAAGCACACGCCTCAGCAGTGCGTCGAAGGTCAATCCCAGGACTTCATTGGTCTGGATCTGATCAACCCCGTCGATGACATATTCCACTGGATCTTCTATGGTTATTATCTTGATCGATTCATCCTGTATCTCCCGAACCATGGCATTGAGAGTAGTGGTTTTGCCGCTTCCGGTCGGTCCTGTTACAAGAATCAGTCCGTGGGGGTGCGCCAGGAGTTCACGAATGCTGGCAATACATGTTTCATCCATCCCCAGTTCCTCCAGATCCAGAGGATCCGTCGAGGCCCGAAAGATCCTCATAACGATGGATTCTCCCCGGGCGATAGGAACGATGGAGAGTCTGATATCGATCTTGCGTCCTCCAATGCTTACCGAAAATCGACCGTCCTGAGGAAGCCGCCGCTCCATGATATTGAGGTCGGCCATGAGCTTCATTCTCGAAGAAAGCGCGGGGAACATATCCCTGCCAACGGACCTGACCTTCTGCAGAACCCCGTCAATCCGGTAACGTACCGATACATCCGACTCAAAGGCGTCTATATGGATATCCGATGCTTCTCTGCGAACTGCCTGCATGATCAGAGAGTTGAGAAGATTTACCACTGGAGCGTCGTTGGCTATCCGATCCAGGGCCAGCCTGTCGGTCTCTGCATCTTCCCTTTCGAATCCGTCGGAACGGTAATCGGCCGCTTCCTGGAGCTGAGTGAGATAGCTTACGAACTCCGAACGGGAAATCAAATAGAACTCAAGTCGTTTCCGATGATGAAAATTAATGAGCTGCTGTCTCAACTGGGGTGAATCTTCGCATACGCCGATTTTTATCTCCCTGTCGCTCTGCCGGAGTTTCATGGCGTACTGGACCTGCATATACTCAAGCGGGTATTGGTCTTTTCCCTTCGGCAAAGGAGCAAAATCATCAAGAGAAATCCGTTGAAGCTCCATCAGCGGTCCATTCCTCCTTGAAAAAACCGTTTATATAAAGCATCCAGCCTTTTCTGAACTCTGCTGATATCATCTTCAGGATACTCAATATGGGGAAGGATATAGATCACCATCTCGGTGTTGTCTATGGTTTCGCTGCGCATCTGAAACAGCCTTCCGATGAAAGGGAGGCTTCCCAGAATCGGTATCTTGTTGATACTCACATCCTTGTCCTGCTGAATGAGCCCGCCGATAATCACTGGTTCGCCGACGGGCGTCCGCACATGGGTATTCACCACTTTTTCGGTAGTAGTCGGGAGGTTCGACGAGGAGCCTGAGTCACTGGAAACCTGTTTGGAAACGGTGGCTGCAACATCCATAGTGATCATATTGTCACCCGAAACCCAGCCGCCGATGTCGAGAATCAGGCCGGAAGTAATCTCCCTTGTAATACCGGTATCCTCAAGTTCTCCCGTATCCGGATCGACTTCGTAATCCCTGTATCGGTAGGTATTGGTATTCTGAAACTTCAACTCCTGCCCGGAGAGACCGTTCAAGGTGGTATCGGCCATAACCCTGGCCTTACGCTCACCGATATCCATATTCAGCTGCACTGCGAAGGAATATCCGAAAGCTGAAACTATATCGAAGTTCAGATTCACCAAACGGCCGATATTCCCGAGAAACGTACTCTTCGGATTCTCTTCATTGATCACACTGTTTTCAACCGAATAGTCCCATCCGACGTTTTCTCCCTCCTGGTACTGCATAACCAGAAGTTCATACTGGATCTGCGGTACCGGAGTATCAATAATATCTAGTTCATGCTGAAGATCCGGCCAGCAGTCCGGAGGACCAGTGTAAAAGAGTTTTCGATCATCATGAGTGGAAATCAGAAATCCCTCATCCACCGAGGGAGGCAGGTTGGAGAGAAGTTCATCCGTTTTGATATATTTTAAGGTGATGGGAATGGAGGGGGATCCGCTGTCAACCAGTTGAATAAACTCCTTGAGTTCTTCCGCCTGAGCATCGGTGATCAGGAAAACCAGGGAATTCGTCTTTTCAAGCACCTGGTGCTGCAGCGAATTGAACCGTTGAGGAAGTATTTTCAGTAATTCCCGTACTTTCATATGAACAATATCGAAGCGGATATAGCGCTGCCCGTCCCTCGGCTGATCAAAGGTTTTTATAAACGCCCGTATCGGGGCAATTTCCCCTTCGCTTCCCCTCAGGATAACAATATTGTTTTCTTTATCGATACGGATGAAACTTCCGGCCGTAAGGTCCGAAGGCATAGCGTTCTGCAGGTCCTGGGCGGAAACATGGACCAGAGATAGTACCTCTGTTGATTTATAGTGCTTGAGAATATCCCGACGGTTGAGCTCAAAGAAATAATACATGCCGTTCTCGACGGTGTAATCGGCGTTCCCCTGCTCGCACAGCAGCCTGAGTATACTTTCAAAACCCTTATTCGAGAAAAACAGATTTTCCAGAAGGGTATTACTCTGCATCAAGAGTGAATATTCTCGTCCTTCCTTATTGAAAAGCTGCTTTAGTACAATGTCGAAGCGTTCCCGGTCAATCTCGATGGTATAGGAACCGTTCTCATGCCTCTCCACCTTATGTACCATTCCCCGAGTGGTCCCGACCCCTGCTTCGTTCCCGGTTGGGGCACGCTCTTCCCGCTTAAAATAGAAATAGTTCTCCTCCCGGATGAGTTGATGCTCCGGCAGACGCTTTGAGAGAATTTCGAGTAGTCCGGAAGCCGTCATGGACTCTCCATGAATGGTAACTTCCGTTCGAGGAAGAGAATCATACAGAATCGGGATGGATACGGATCTTGAAATCGCATCCAGCAGGTGCCGGATCTGGACAGATTCGGCATCCAGATTCAACTCACCTGTCTGCTTGTCGTATCGGCTTCTAATACGGGACACATAGTAGATACCTTCCCGCTTTTCCGCGTAAAGGTCATACGCCGAGAGGAAGGAAGTGAGGGCAGTTCCAAACTCCATATCACTGAAAAAATAGGAAGCATTGCCGCTCACCGTCTCGTCCGGGACGATGGACACCTTCGCCTCCCGGGCCAGGACCAGCAGGATGTCGGTGATCTTCTGATCATTGAAACAGATTTCGGACAAGGCCTTTTCACCCTGTACATCGGGAGACTGCAGTAAAAACAACAATATCAGCGGGCATACCGATTTCCATTTCTCTCTCATATCTTCCCCGTTTTTCGCACTCAACTTTCTACAGGAACTTTTTTTCTTTTTCACTTCAAACATTCAATCAATGTGATGCGGCAAGTCCTCTAAATCTTTTGAGCGATCAGAAACTGAATCAAAAGGGAGGAAACGATGCATTTTAAACGAGGAATACTATTAATCTGCGCGGTTCTGCTGTTCCTGCTGCCGTCCTACATCTTCTGCGACCAATCGGTGAAAAAAAATTCCGATTCCGGGGGTTACACGATAACCGTAACAAAGACCACCACCTCGACAACTCATCATGACGCCGATGGAAATCAGCAAGGAAGCGACGGAAAACCAATCACTCCAAGTCATTCTGAATACGACCATTCGGAAGAACACAAGGAAACACGCACCTACAAACTGCAGGTTCCGAATTCAAAATCACCCGAAGAGATCGATGAATTGACGGCTGAAATGTCAGCCGGAACGAACATTGAGATTAAACTTACCCGGGTGGAATCCGTTCCGGACGCACTCACTGCCGGGGAAGCTGAAACAACGGAAATCCTGGAAAACGTGTGCTCTTTCAAGGAGGATATTATGAGTCAGCTGGACCTCTCGGCTGAGCTCAGCACTTTTGAAGAAGCACGGGCGAATCCTTCACTGGTCGGTGATCCGGTGCGAATTCCAACCGGTGAGTTCGTGACAGCTGAGACCGACTTATCCTTCGGTTACAACAACTCGGAGCTTACCCTCCGCAGGACTTTTCAAAATGGAAATCATGCGGACAGGTCTCTGGGAAAGGGGTGGAGTTTCAACTATGACACCCGGATCATTCTCGGTGTAAAACCCCGGGCTGAAGAAGAAACCCTTTTCATCGGAGAAAAACTGGATGAAACGAAGGTAAAATTACAGGAGGCCCTCGATCTCTACAATACCTCCCTGACCGATATCGAAGAAGTTCTGTCGATTGGGACCCAAATAAAAAACTGCCTGGACAGTACCATCCTGACATTAGAGGAATTGCTCAGCACCGCTCCGGTGAAATTCACCGGAAAAATTCAGGACCATCTCGACCATGCAATCGAAAAGCAGGACCAGATCGTTCTCCCCTTTCTTGTCAGAACCGAAACTGCAAAATCAGAACTTCTCAACGCCCGACTGTTCCTGGAATCGATGGAGCGGCAAAAGGAGGAGCTCGAAGATAGCTTCATGCAATCTGAAAAAGAACTGCAGATGGCCCTGGCCCGGGATACGCGAAACCATCTGGTGTGGAAAGAAACCGATCCGACCCACGAGAAGTACACCGGAAATATGACGCTGACAATGATCGATGGGCAGGGCTTTCCCCATCTTTACCGACTGAAAGATTTCCCGGACTATGAATCAGAAGTGTTCTATCAGGATGGTTCAATAAATTATTTCCCCGAAGGCGCTCCGGCAATTCCTGTCTCCGTGGACGATGATCAACTTGAAATCCTGCCTGATGGAGACTACCGGCTGATCTGGAAAAACGGAGAAGAATGGTATTATTCATTTTTTGGACAGCTGCGGCTGATCCGGGACAGAAACGGCAATGAACTCAAATTCCTCTATGTGAAAGGAGTACTAAAAGAGATAAAAGATGATTTCGGCAGGTCTATCCTCTTCGCACACAGCGGCGGAAGGATACACAGCATCACAGCACCGAATTCCGCCTGCATCACCTATGGCTACGACGAAGCCGGACATCTGAGCAGTGTAACTGATCCCGAAGGAGCTGTCGTTCGCTATTCCTACGACGGACCATTGATGACGGCAATCATTAAACCTGATGGTACCCGGAGACGATATCAATATGTCACCTGCAATGGAAAACCGCGGGTAGTGAAAACCGTTGATGAGGAGGGATACACGGAGGAATACCGCTATGATCCGCAAAACAACTCCGGCACATATATCAGCCCATCGGGTATCTGTGAAACCCGATATTACAATGACCGTAATCTGGAAACAAGAATTGAATATGGCGACGGAAGTTCCGTTTTCATGGATTATAATGAGCAGGATAATCTGATTCGCCGGACGAACGAAGAAGGGGAAACAACCCATTTCAGTTATGACGCAAACCGAAATCTTATAGAGCGGATACATCCGGATGGCAGCAGTGAACAGTGGTGTTACAACAGCTTCAACCTTCCGGAAACATACACCGATCAGCTCGGCCGTATAACAGATTTTACCTATGATGAAGCGGGAAACCTCATTGGAGTAGAATACCCCGACGGAACGGAATCAACATACCGTTATAATAAACGCGGCCAGATGATCCAATCATTCGACCAATTGGGAAAAAGCACCCTATACGAATATGACGATTGTGGCTATTTAAGTTCACTCACTGCTGCGGATGGAAGCAGAAGACAATTCGTCAACGATCAGCTTGGCAATATTCTGGCGGCAATAGATCCCCTTGGAAACACTATAAAATATGAATACAACCTGGACAACTCCCCGATTCGCATGACCGACCCGGCCGGTAATTCCCTTTTATTGGAATACGATAACAGGAAGGATCTTGTGGCGCGGATTGATAAACGAGGCGGCCGAACAGAATTTGAATACGACGGCAGACATTTACTTACTAAGATCATCAATCCCATCGGAACAATCACCGAATATACCTACCGGGGTGACGGGAAATTAGTTGAAAAAAATATCGATGACTGCAATCACACGACCTATGATTATGATGTCCGCGGGAATCTCACCATGCAGAAACAGAATGAAACAGGCAGTACAATAACCTGCGAATATGACTCCGCCGGCAGGGTAATCGCAATGATCGATCCCAACGGCAATCGAACCAACTACGAATTAGACTGCCGCGGAAGGGTACACCGGATAGAAGATGCAAAGGGGAATATTCACTCTTTTTTATACGATCCCCGGGGAAACAGGATAGAAGAAACGGACAGGCTCGGCAGAAGCATAAATTATTCATATGACCCTTTGGATCGCCTAACGGAAATAATTGATCCTTTCGGCAATACTGAAAAATATACCTATGATAATGCCGGAAATCTTATAGAAAAGACAGATAAAAACGACAATACCTATGCCTACCAGTATGATGCTCTGGGCCGGATAACTGAAATTACCGATCCCGACGGAGGCACTGTTCGCAACGGTTACGATACGCGCGGCCTCTTGGTAAAGCGCACCGATCAACGGGAAAATACAACCCGGTATGAATACGATGAACTTGGAAACCTCGTTTGTAAAATAAATCCCCTCCAGGGCCTTCGGCAATACAGATACGACCCTGCCGGGAACCTGGCTGCACGGACCGATGAAAGAGGAAATAGCGTTGCTTTCGAATACGACCCCGTAAACCGCATGGTCGGCAAGACTGATGCCTACGGGAATCAGACCCTATACCAGTATGATGCGATGGGTCATATAGTCGGGAAAACCGACGCATTGGGAAATATCTGGAGCTACACATACAACGGTCTGGGCCTCCTTATCCTGGAGACGAATCCCCTCGATGAATCGAAAACCTATGCGTATGACCCGTCCGGCAATCTGCTGCAGATTACCGACGGAAAAGGCCGGCAGAACCAGTTTAGATATGATTCATTGAACCGAAAGATCGATGAAATCAATAGTGTCGGTGACTGTATCTCTTTTGAGTACGATGCTGTAGGAAACCGGACCGGAGAGATCGACCCTTCAGGAATAAAGTATCAATATGAATACGACAAACTGAACCGTCCCGTGAAGGAAGTAAACCGCCTCGGAATTATTCAAACATATGAATACGATCAAATCGGGAATCTGATAAAAAAAGTAGATTTCAAGGGAAATACCACTGCTTTCAAGTATGATTCCCTGAACCACCTGATCGCCATACATTACTCCGACGGCAGCGATAAGAGTTTCAGGTACGATGCGGCGGGTAATCTGACCGAAGCTGCCGGAAAAGAAACAATCCTCACGTACGCCTATGATTCCCTGAATCGTCTGATCTCTGTCAAAGACTCGCTTACAGCCAAGTCAATTTCATATTCTTATGATCCGGCAGGCAATCAACTCACGACAAACTTGATTGAATCAGGCTATAGGTCCGCATATACTTACGGCAAGATGAACGAAGTCCTGAGCCTCTGCGATGCTGACGGGCGCACTACCAGGTTCTCATATGATCCTCTTCTGCGGGAAGTGGAAAGAATATTTCCCAACAATGTACACACCGAAACGAACTACGATGCTGCCGGCCGAATTACCAGCATACGAAATATCCGGAAATCCCGCGGGAAGACTGAAAAACAATTGCATTCAGAAGCCTACCTGTATAACACCGCCGGCGAAAGAGCCTTCACTATCGATGGATACGGAAAGGTAACTGCATATATCTACGATGAGGCGGGACGATTAGCGAAAATCCTCTATCCCTTTTGCAGCGGCAAACCGGCAGCGGACTTTCATGAAAGACTCGAAATGGGATTATTCCCTCGATTTTATGCGCATGATAATGCATGGGGAACTGAAAAATCCCGCAGTGAATATAAGGGCAAATCCGAAAAAAATACCCGTTTCGACCTTCCGCTGGCTGCAAGGTCCGGGCTTGACCACGATGATCTCCGGGAAAAGATAGGGGAGCTGTTGGAAGGATACAAGTCACTGTATCCCGGTACTTCGACCTGTCTCAACAAGGGCCTATGGCATATATCTTCAGAAGAAGGTGCCACCGAATTCGCCGCTCCTTTGAAGCTGGACGCAGGAGATCAGGAGGCTCTGCAGGAGGCATATAAAAAAATCACTGGCAGCAGCACCTGCTTCCCTCAACATCGTTTTAATCCCAGACAACGGATGTGGACCGAGACATTCGAATATGATCACCAAAATAATCGCATCTGTAAATCCAACGGCTGGGGAAAGATTTACTATCGATACAACCCGGCCAGGGAACTGCAGGCGGCCGGGAATCGGATCTATGGATATGACGCCAACGGCAACCTCACATCGGAAAAGATCGGAAATTTTGCAGCTGTCTACAGTTACAATCCTGAAAACCGGATACAGGAAATTTGCAGAACTCTACCCTCCTGCTGCTTCTGCGAGCGGGAAAACCAGCATCATATATCACTGAAGACCAAAATCAATTACAGCTATGATGCTCTTGGACGAAGGATCAGGAAAACAGTCTTCCGGCAATGTGAAGGTAAAGGAAAAAGCAAGCAGTGTGTAGAAAACAGCACCGCCTGGCTCTATGACGCTCAGAACTTCACGATCCTGGCAGAACTTGAAGTTGACCTCCAGCAATCAGAGAATGTGAAGAGAGAAAAAAACCGAAGCAGAAGAACCGGGTCACACCCCGAGGGTTTCACCCCCCAGTCGGAATATCTTACTGTGGGAGGGAGGATACTGGCCAGAATACTTGTTGATAATTCGAAGACCCGAAAACACAGGTGGGGCCGGTCTTCGAAAGACATCCAATTTTTTCATCAGGACATTCTCGGCAGCACCATGATGTATTCAGACTGTCAGGGCCATGAGAAAATGTATTTCACCTATGATGCTTTTGGTAGCTTTTACAGTATTCGATCCCTACCCTGGACCCCCTTCCGGCCTCAAGAAAAATTTTTTACTTCAGCAAAGGAAAAGCTCACAGGCGATTCCTCATCAATCCATCTCTATAACGGAAAACCTTATGACCCATCGGCCGGCTTTTATAACTACGGTTTCAGGGATTATTCCCCGAAGCTGGGCAGATTTACCAGTCCTGACCCGATCCGCGATTCCTCAAACTGGTATGTCTACTGCGGAAACGATCCGGTGAACCGGGTGGATTTGTTTGGGTTATGGGAAGAGTCAATTGAAGAGCATATAAAAGAGAATCTTCGTCAGGACTATAAATCTGGGAAAAACGACTGTGATATCTGGGTCGAGGAAAGGCTTGATGAAGCGGGAATAGCGAAACCTGACAGATGGCAGCCAGCCATTTCAACCACGGTAGCCGCCCACATAAAAGATCTGAGAGATTCTCTAAAGGAAACACCAGACCGGGGTACGAATATCGTATTCCACGGGGGAAACCATGCGATGCTACTAGGTCTGAACGAAGGAGGGGATGTGAATATTGCGCATCAATCCTCAAATCCTGGATTTTCGATTCAGGAGGATTATAAGAACGTACAGGAATTCGAGAAGGACTGGAGCAGGTATGGCGAAATTAGATATCTTCCCCTGAAGGATGCAACTTCTAGCGAAAAGAAGGAGAACCGATGAATTTTAAAAAAAGATACCTAAGATCAATAATTACCCTTTCAATTATGCTCCTTCTATCGGTGCTGGAAACACTTCCCCTGCTCGGTGAAGAATTTCAGCTATATCCGGTGATAAAGAATGAAAAATACGGATATATCGATGAAAATGGAAAACTAGTGATAGAACCTGCATATGATTATGCCGAAGCTTTTAGCGATGGAATTGGTCTGGTCAAACAGGGGAGTCAAACATTTTTTATAGATCATGAAGGAAACATCCTTTTTTATATTAAAGGCATGGAAGCCGGGGCTTTTTCCGACAGCTTAGCTGCGGTGAAGGTAAATAACCAATGGGGCTATATAGATACATCCGGCACCATGGTGATTGAAGCAAATTTCAAGCAGGCAGGTCCCTTCTGCTGCGGCTATGCGGCGGTTTCAGATGGAGAAAACAGATACTACATTGACAAAACAGGGAAAAACGCCTTCGGCAGGTTCTTTGTAAACGCCTATCCCTTTCATAACGGGTATGCTGTTGTTTCGATACGGGTCGCCGAGGATCACCATGAGGAAGTACCAGGCAGCAGTGGTTTAAGAGTAGTATCCGGTCTTCGGCATGGAGTAATCGATGTCGAAGGGAAATATGCTGTAGCGCCCGAAATCATGATATCGGCAACAGAAGTAAGTGATAGTTTTTTAAGTTTCCGCAGGTTTAAAGCAAATCGTAGATTTATGGAACCAACCTACGCCGGATTTATTGATGTAACAAGCGGGGTTGTAGCTATTGAACCGAAATTCCGGGTCACAGGTGATTTTTCCGATGGGATAGCCCCGGCTTCGGTAAGTGGTGAAGTATATGGAATAATTGACACCGAAGGGGACTTTATCCTTGAAGAGAAATATGATGACATCCAGACTTTCCATCGCGGACTGGGAGTGTTTTTGGAAAATGGAAAATATGGATACTTGAACAGGGATGGGAGTATTTTCCATCCAGCAGTCTTTGATTACGCCGGACCATTCAATGGACCTCTTGCAGAAATAAAACACGGCGATAATTCTGGTTATATTAATGAAACCGGTAAAATATTCTGGTTTCATGATTATTAGTATTTCGTTTCTACAATAAATTCATACCGAACAATACAAGGAGAGTTGATCATGTGATCCGATAGCGGCCTATCAACTCTCCTTGGTCTTTAACATTGCTACACACACCATAAACCGCTATATTTCAGAGAGTACTGAACTAAAGGGGGGCCGCTATGCATAATCCATCACGAGCAGGGCAGGCAGGGAAAAAAACTGAAGTCTGCAATTTGCTTCTTCACACCCTTCCTACCGTTATGGGGGAGATCTTTCTTCTGATGGACAGCAGCATGCTGATTTACTCCGGGTTCTGTCATCCCTTGGACGGAAATCCGCGATTATCCGCGGACCTTCGGGATCATCTGGCGAAGCAGCTCCGAAGCAGCGACAGGGCTGTTTTGAATGTATCAAAGTACGATTTGCCGCTGTACCCAAGCCTGCAAACCGCCGTTGAACAGTTCGATGCGTATTTCCAGGGCAGGTTGCAGGAGTTCAACCTTCCCGTACAATTTTACGGAACGGGTTTCCAGCAATTGGTCTGGGGTAGATTGTTGAAAATACCCTGCGGTGAGACCATAACCTACGGACAGATCGCCTCTGAGATCGGACGCCACCGCAGTGTCAGAGCAGTCGGCTCCGCTGTCGGCACCAACCCATTATCCATCATAGTACCCTGTCATCGGGTGCTTCCGGCTTCGGGGGGGATCGGTAACTACGGCGGGGGAATTGAACGCAAAGAAGCGCTTCTTCGTATCGAGGGATTTGCCGGAAAATCTGCCTGATTCAAGGCTGCGCCGAAGAGAGAAGGGTCTATCAGTAATGGATCCCGGGAGATCAAAGGCTGAGCCTAAACACTCTTTTTTACATAATACTGCAGGAGCTGGATAAAATAGTAAATACGTTTGTATATTTCCGTGATACTCGTGTGGATATCTTTTTCGGCATGAGTTTCTATCTCTTTCCAGTTGGTAAGCAGTTCATGGGGCCGTTTTTCGTAATCATCCAGGACCTGTTTGAGGCTCTTTCCGATAGTAATGAGGTTCTGAGCGGTCAGTTGTGTTATCGACAGGGCTTCGTCATTCACCTCTTTCAGGACTTTTCGGAGGCTCACCATGGCGTTTTTATCTTTCTCCGAGCGGGTGATGTACTGTCTGATCCGGGGGCCTTTCTGACCTTCTTCGCCAAGGCTTTCATCAAACTTCAGAAGATTGTCAGAGACTTCCATCAGGGCATAGAAGGATTCCGAAAGCTGCTGACTCATCAGGTTGGTTGCCCATCGTCCCCGTATCAGAAGGAGGTCGATGAGTGATTTGATATCCCGTTTGAAGTAATCCAGCAGAAATGCCTTTATATAATTCAGGGGTTTCACATAAATATAGCCGCCGAGCATCTTCTTTGAGAACTTCAGGTTTTCCTTCTCATTGTAGTATCGCATCCGCGAAACGGCAGTAGTCCCGAATACGATTTTCAGGAGTTTTTCCAGTTTACGATTCTGACGCTCGTTCTGAATTTTCTGAAATATCATCTCCGTCTGGGTTTTTACCTTGTTGAGGTACTCTTCGACTATCCTCTCATTCGGAGGATAAAAGAGGGGTTTGTAATAAGGGTCGGAATCGATGTGCCGAACCATCTGTTCAAAGAGCGTCTCCTTTCGTATTGAGTCCAGAGAACGAACGATTTTCTTCCAGGCAGGACGGCTGACGACTTCGTTTTCCTTGTATCCTTTGAGGATATCGAACATTTTATCCCATTGACCATCCTTATTGATAAGAGGGAGAACCTCAAGGAAGTCTTTCAAATCATCGGAGACATAGTGGGCATTGATCGATTCAAACTTCGGATTGTAATTGAAGTCGCGTTCCGGAAGGTTCGAATCGAATTTTTTCAGCAGAAAGAAATAATCGAAGTGAATGAACTGAAGAAAACCGGCGAGGAGATTATACATTCCATCGATTTCCTTTACCTGTTCGCCTCTGAATCCGGAGAAAAAATTCACCATATTCTCCCGGATATCCGCCGAAAGGGCTTTACTGTCCATCATTTCGGCCTTTTTCCGGATAACTTCCTCACTGAGCTGGTCCCGGTACTCCCTGATCTCGTCGGGAATACTGAATTCGATGATCAGCTGCTTGAGTACATTGGAGGACTGGGCATGTTCAAGCAGAACCTGGGAAGGGCCTATGACTTTATAGATATCATGAAAGAATTTCGCGAGTCCCTGCTGGGCTTCCCGGTTGTTCGGTTTGTAAAATTTATGCTTCTTTCTTTTGAGGTCCTTCGCAATATCCCGGAGAAGACGTCTTTTCTCCCGTTCCGGATCAATTCCATGAAAGAACAAGGACAAAATCCTCTGGAAAAACCCGATCTCACCCTCCATTGCGGGAGGCTGTGATTTCCCCGATACGTCCACCGGTTCACCTCTGGTATTCATGTCATAACTCTATGGAAAAAAAAATAAGCTGTCAACTGTTATTTAAACAGGTCACCCTGAGCAAATCCCCGGGTAATCATCGCTCTGTCCAGGAGATGATAAAACCGGTTCTTGGCCATGAAGTGAAGAGGCGCCGTCCGTCGGTCTGCATCCGTATCACAGGTTACCCGCTGAATGATGGCAGTCCGGGGCAATCTCCGCAGTGCTTCGATCACGTATTCCAGATGTCTTGTATCGGAGGGAACTGTATACTCTCCGGCGAGATATTCTTTTTCCAGAAGAGTACCCCGGGCTACATTTATATTATGAATTTTGACCGCCTCAGGTTCAAGCCCGGCTACATAATCGATGGTTTTCATGATCCTTTCTCTGTCCTCTCCGGGGAGACCGAATATAAGATGGACAGTGATTTTCAGATTTCTTTGACGGAGTATGCGAAAAGCGCGGTCGAAATCCTCAGCGGTATGGGCCCGGTGCACCCGACGAAGAGTAGGATTGTGCGCCGATTGCAGCCCGAGTTCAACCCAGACATCAAAATCGGGATTCCGGTAGGAGCTTAAGAGGTCCGCCCTGGCGGCATCGATACAATCAGGACGGGTCGAGACGATCAATTCCCTGAATTGTGAAAGCGACAGGGCATAGTCATATATTCTTTTCAGGTCCTCCGGGGGTGCGAAGGTGTTGGTGAAAGCCTGAAAGTAGAGAATGAACGATTGTGCCTGATATCGGCGCACGAGAAAATCCTCGCCCCGCCGAATTTGCCGTCTGATAAGTTCAAGACGATTTTCATCCACCGGCTGTCCACGTCTGATGCATAGCTTCGAACCATCTACTATTTCCTCCTGGTAGGCGGCCCGGGAGCCTAATTCATCACAGAAGCTGCAGCCCCCGCTGCCGTCCGGGCCCCGATGAGGGCAGGTAAAACCGGCATCGACGGAGATCCGATATACCGAATGACCGTATTTCTTCCTGAGATAGCGGCTGTATCTCCGGAAGGGCGATGGCGGATCTGACAATTTTCTTTTCACCATGTGTCTGTATTATTCAGAAGTGTCCGGCAATTGACAACCCCCGGGTAATTCCGTAATGTGTCATGGATGACCATCAAATATCCGCTTTTCATCTGCAGCATTTTTGTTCTGATAACTGTCCTTATTTCATGCCCCCTGCAGGAGCAAAAGACTGCCGTCCTCTGCACGGACAATCCGGAGTTCACCTCCTATGTTGAAAGTTTCAACACTTCCCAGGATGAGTACAGAATTATCATTTCCTATGGTGAAGGGCCGCGGAAGGCGATTCAGGAGAACGGAAAATGCGAGTCCGATCTGATTATTGATTCGTATCTGAATTCCCGTCAGTATCTTCCCCGATTTGCCTCCCTCGGGTATTTATTCGAGGAAGAAACTCTCGAAAAAAACGCGTTTTATCCTGATCTGCTCGGGCAGGGAGTGTACAACGACCAGCAGGTTTTATTACCCATCTCCTTCAACCTCCCGGCTCTGATGTTTCAAACGGATTTTGAACCGAATGAAGACACGAGTTATATGCTCAGCCTGGAAAGACTTGAGACCCTCAATACCGAATTCAATACGATTACCGAAAAGGGCCTTACGAACCTTGGGCTTTCAGTACGCTGGAACCCTGAAATGCTCTACCTGATTACCCTGCTTCACGGGACCGGGTATCGTGAAAGCGAAACCGGCACTTTTCTCTGGAATTCGGAGGGTCTGAAGGAATCGGTGGATTATATCCGGAACTGGACGGCAGAGCTGAATGGCGGCATAGATACGGAGAGAGAATTTGATCAGAAGTTCATGGTGGAACCTCCATATAACCTGATCTCTCAAGGCCGTATTTTATGCTATTACCGCAGTTTGTCCGATTTCTACAGTCTGCCGCCGGTCAAAAGGGAGAAACTTAAAGTTTTCTGGCCCTCTGTTGAGAATCGTATTCCGGTGCTGCCGGATATTCTGTTCGCCGGTATACCGCACGGAGCCCAGGGAATCGAAGCCGCCAAGGCTTTCCTGATATGGTTTTTCCAGCAGCAGACCCAGGATGAGCTTTTGAAAGCAACCCAGTACAAACGCCTGAGGACTTTCGGGATTGCCGGCGGATTTTCGTCCCTTCAGAGAGTAAATGAACAGATTCTACCCACCTATTACCCGAATTTGGTCGGGTTCATCCCCAGCTCCGATTATCTGGAATTTCCGCGGCCTCTTCCGCCGGAATGGCCTCTCATACAGTCCGAGGTACTCCTGCCATGGCTCATAGAACAGGCTGACAGGGAAACCACCACTGAGCTGATGCGGGAACGCCTGGAAATATGGATGCGCCAGCGTCCGCCTCAATAAAAACTGCAGCATAAAATTTTTCCACGTCTTCCTATCTCACGGCCCCTATCTCCCGTACTCTCATCTCACGGCCTCCCTCCCCCTACACTGCCCGGAGGACTGTTTTTCATTGACAGATATAAGGATTCATATTAATCTATATCCCATAAGATAAGACAGGAGGTTTTCATGGCCACAGTATCACTGAAAGGCATTAGTAAGGTCTACGATGGAAATGTTCGCGCCGTTGACAACGCGAATATTGAGATTAAAGACAGAGAATTTGTTGTACTGGTTGGACCTTCCGGTTGCGGAAAATCCACCACTCTCCGGATGATCGCCGGTCTGGAAGACATCACCGAAGGCGATCTGCATATCGATGAAAAAAGAGTAAACGACATTCCCCCGAAAGACCGGGACATCGCCATGGTTTTTCAGAATTACGCACTGTATCCGCATATGAGTGTATATGACAACATGGCGTTCGGTCTCAAAATCCGTAAATTTGACAAAGAAGAGATCGAAAAACGGGTAAAGCAGGCTGCAAAGATCCTCGATATCGAGGAACTGCTGGAAAGAAAGCCGAAAGCTCTGTCAGGCGGGCAGAGACAGCGAGTCGCTGTAGGTCGGGCAATCGTCCGTCAGCCCAAGGTATTTCTCTTCGACGAACCACTTTCAAACCTCGATGCAAAACTTCGTGTTCAGATGCGCGCGGAAATTTCTTCACTGCATAACAGACTTCAGGCCACTATGGTATACGTAACCCATGACCAGGTTGAAGCCATGACGATGGCTGATAAGATTGTTGTAATGAAAGACGGCCTGATTCAGCAGATCGGCGGTCCTCTCGAACTTTACAACGATCCGGCCAACAGATTCGTTGCTGGCTTCATCGGTTCCCCGCCCATGAACTTTCTTACGGTAAAAGTAACTGAAGAGAGCGGCAAGGTATATATCGACGAGGGTGATTTCAAACTTGCCCTCCCGGATGAAAAAGCAAAACTGCTGAAAGACTACATCGGCAAACAGGTTGTCTTCGGAATCCGTCCCGAAGATCTGGATTATCTGGAAGATGAGAAGAAGGGCCTTTCGATCAAGGCGAATGTGGGAGTTATCGAACCCCTGGGAGCTGAAATCCACGTCTATGTAAATACGGAAAACCATCAGATGATCGCCCGTGTAAATCCGGATGTCAAGCTTGATGTAGGCAAGGAAGTATTTCTCTTCCCGCATTTTGAAAAGGCGGTCTTCTTCGATCTTGAAACCGAACTGGCCATCGGCCGGAAATAATCGATCGCTGTTATCCAATAAAAAAGTGCAGCCGCTTCCTTCCGGAAGCGGCTGTTTTTTTCGCTTTTTCCTGCTTGATATCTTCACGCCCTACTGTCTTATCCGGCCTTCTCCCCGAAGGATCGGCATCGAATTTCAGAATCAGCGGCCGGAGACCATATTCTGGTCCTATACTTCCGCGACTGTCCTTGCAAGGGTCTGAATCGCCTCGGCGTACTGTTCTACGGGCACCGCTATCATCAGGGTAACCGGAGATCCCCCGTAGTTCACCGCATGTACAGCTATTCCCTTCTGAGCAAGAGCGGTTAATACAATGCCGGGAATGGTGCCGTCTTCCTGAAGGCCTTCTCCGACGATACCTATCATGGCTGATTCATCCTCTACCCGGGCATTATCGGCACCCAGTTTATCCTTGAGAGCAGCTTCGATTTTCCTCCATACAGTTTCATCCCGGCCTTCGGACTGGATAAAAAGGGTGAGGGTATCAAAACCTTTCAGTTCGAACTCAGCAGAAAATCCGCCTGAACTCAGCTCTTCGGCGACCTGAGCGGGGAATTGGGGGTACCGGTTTAACATGAATTTCTCAATCACCACTCTGCGGAAAGGTTTTTTTCCGGATACCCCGACAACCGGCAGGGTTTTTGTATCCCGTTCCGATAGAATCAGAGTACCAGGAGCGGAGGGATCATTGGTGTTCTTCACGTTTATGGGTATTCCCTCAGCTTTCACCGGCGCGATCGCCTCTTCGTGGAACACGCTCGCTCCGATGGATGCCATTTCCCGGATCTCCCGGTAGGTGATTTTTTCGATGGCTTTCGGCTTATCTGCAATTCTCGGATCGGCCATCAGGATACCTGAAACATCTGTCCAGTTCTCATAGATTTCCGCATGAACTGCCCTGGCGGCAATAGCTCCCGATATATCGGAACCGCCCCGGGAAAAAGTCTTTACGGTCCCATCCATGCCCGCACCGAAAAAACCCGGCATGACCATAAGTCCACGGTCCGTAACTCTGTCCGCAAGCAGTTTATAGGAATCTTCGTGTACCCTGCCATCATCGGTCAGGCGAACCACCTCTTCGGCATCGATAAACTCAGCCCCGAGAAAATCGGCAATCATCAGACCGCTCAGGTACTCTCCGCGGCTGGCTGCGTAATCCGCTGAGGCGCCTCCCTCAATCTTTCGCTGCACTTCATCAAGGATTAATCCCAGAGAGATACCAATATTCAAATCCCCTGCAATTTCCAGAAACCGGTTTTTTATCGTTCCGAAAGGCTTGTCTAGGGCCTCTCCTTTTGAGGCCAGGGAATGACAGGTGTAGAGAAGATCGGTTATTTTTTCATCCGCCTTCGTCCGTTTCCCCGGGGCTGATACGACCACCAGCCGGCGGCCGGAGTCCGCCTCCACTATTGCTTTCACTTTTCTGATTTGAGCAGCATCCGCCACTGAGCTGCCGCCGAATTTACACACTTTCAATGTACCTTCTCCTTTTCCTTTTCTATCAGTAAAAAAAAGATCCGCCCCATATGTCTAAAAAAAAGCATACAACGGCGGATTGCGCAATGTCGATACAGTTTAATTCTGCTGCTGCAAAAAAACGCTATTTCAAAAACAGTTTCTGAGGGAAATCAATAAACTTCTCGCACCCATCCTCGGTAACCAGAAAAGGCTCGCTGCATTCCACGCCGAACTTATCCAGCCAGATCCCGGGCATGAAATGAATCGTCATTCCCGGTTCCAGCACTGTTTTATCCCCCGGACGCAAACTGACTGTGTGTTCCCCCCAATCCGGTACGAAGTTCAGGCCGTAGGAGTATCCTACCCGGGAGGGTTTCTCAACTCCCGTGCCTTTGAGATTCGACCGCCATCTTTCTTCCACCTCCTCGGCGCTTACACCCGGTTTAATAAAACCGAGGGTATCGTTCAATCCCTTGACCACTACATCGGAAACCTTGGTGAGTTCATCGGGCGGATCACCGAGAAAAACCGTCCTGGACAGCGGAGCATGATAATGGTACCTGGCACCTGCCAGTTCCAGGAGCACCACATCGCCGTTCTGATACTTTCTGTCCGGATCGAAGGTCAGATGGGCTGAGGATGTCCGTTCCGCCGACGGCATAATGGGGAAAATAGCCGGACAATCTCCCCCGTATTCATCGGTTCCCGCTATCTGGGCTGCTACTACTTCCGCTGTTACGTCCTTCTCCCAGACTCCTGCTTCAATTCTATCTACAGCTGTCTGCATTACTTTTTCACAGATTTTGGCAGCCTGACGCATATATTCAATTTCCGGTACACTTTTCACCGTTTTTACCCAGTTCACCAGGTTCGTAGCGTCCATCAAGGTCGCCTCCGGCAGCTGCTCGTCCAGCTCCACGAACATCTTCGCGTTGAACCAGTAGCCGTCCATTTCAAGGCCCAGGCTCTTTTTGTCCCATCCCTTCCTGCGCAGCAGATCGGCGACATAACGCATCGTATGGGTATATCTGGATTGAACATAGGTATCGGCATATCCGAAAATATGATCATCCGACAGCCAGCTGGTCAGCCGGGCACCGTTTGAATCCTGTTCCCTTCCGAACCAGCTGGGCATCTCATCATCCAGTGAGATGAGGACTCCCTGATGAACATAAAAAGACCATCCGTCATAACCGGTAAGGTAATTCATATTGGCCGGGTCCATCACAAGGAGCAGTTCAATACCCTGATGGTCCATACTCTCCTGGGTCTTGCGCACCCGTCGTGCATATTCTTCTCTGCTGAAAACCAACTTCTTTGACATATGCTTTTTTACCTCGCTATCTTAATTCCCAGATCTTTTTCAACAGCCAGTTCATAGGCTTTAATGGCAATCATCGTATCCTGGACACCGACACCGGTCAGATCACATACAGTGATCTGATTTTCGTCACTCCTGCCCGGATGCAGACCATTTACTAGTTCTCCCAGTTCGACGATAGGAGAATCCTCGCTGATCACGCCTGATTCAATTCCCGACCTCATTTCACCGAGACGGAAAACCTGGCTTTTCAGATCACAGACCAGCAGATCGGCTTTCCCGAGCACTTCCACTTGAAGTTCCTGTTTTTCCTCGGTATCAGCACCCATGGAGGTGATGTGCAGTCCCGGATGCAGCCACTCGGCTTTGATATATCCCTTCCTGGCCGGAGTCGTTGTTACCACTACACTGCTCTCCCGAACCACTTCTTCGGCGCTTCCAGCCTTCAGGACCTCGATTCCCAGTTCAGCGCTCATCTCCTTCACGTAGGCATCCCTTACCTCATCAGAATCCAGACTGAACATCCGGATGGTTTTCACATCCCGGACGAGCTTCAAAGCTCTCATCTGAAAACGGGCCTGGGTTCCGGACCCGATGACTCCCGCATTGCTGCAGTCTTTCGGAGCGAGGTATTTTGCAGCCACCGCCCCGGCGGCTCCCGTCCGGACCTGGGTCAGGTATCCGTTATCGAGAAGTACCCCCTCCAGAAAGCCCGTCTCCGAACTCAGGACCAGCATCTGGCCGGATGCAGAGGGCAGACCGACTTTATGATTTTCAAAAAATCCCGAAGCTACCTTGATGGCCATGCGATCGATGCCGCTGATAAAAGCACTTTTAATATCCACTTCACCGGTTTTCTCAGGTACCGGGATCATCATGATCGGGGGTACCGTGGCATTGCCCTTCTGGAGCTCGCTGAAGCCCTTCTCTATTCCCGCGATGACGCTCTCATCGAGGGAAACGATACTCTTCAGCTCGTCCTCCGAAATAATATAAATAGGTTCCATACTTTTCTCCTTACAGGTTCCGCTGCACTGTTTTAAGAAAGAGTTCCGGATCCACGCTGGACCCGCTGATAACAGCCGCCGCTTTTTTACCCTTGATATCTATCTTGCCTGTCTGTATTGCCGCCAGCCCCACCGCGGAGGCTCCTTCGATCACCAGACTGTGTTCTCTGAAAGCGTAGGCCATTGCTCCGGCTATTTCCGTTTCATTGATAATGACATGTTCATCCACAAACTTCTGAATGAGCGGGAGGGTATAATGATTTTCCTTCCCTATCCCCCCTAGAAGAGAATCTGCCAGAGTGTCTTTTTCCTTCACCGCCACCGGTTTACCTGCCTTCACACTCTCGAGCATGGCCGGAGACTGTTCAATCGATACACCCACCACATGTACGGAAGGCCGTATCGATTTGGCCGCCAGGGCTATGCCTGCCAGAAGGCCTCCTCCTGACAGGGGTACCAGAATTACATCGAGATCCGGTTCCCGCCACAGCATCTCAAGACCAATGGTCCCCTGCCCGGCGACGATAGCCGGATCGTCAAAGGGAACTACGGGGATCAAACCCCGGGTCTCAACCAGATGATAATAGTGATCTTCGGCTTCATCCTGACTGTGTCCCTTCACTTCCACTTCCGCACCGAGCGCCCGGATTTTATCAACCCGGTATCGGGGTACATGCTCGGAAAGGCAGACAACAGCTTTGACCCCCGTCTTTCCGGAAACGTAGGAAACAGCCTTGCCGTGATTGCCCGTCGAAAAGGTGATCACCCCTCTCGAGCGCTCTTCATCAGACAAGCCCAGAATCTTGTTCGAGGCACCCCGGACTTTGAAGGCGCCGGTATTCTGAAGCGACTCTAGTTTCATATAAATGCCCTCCGCCCCGGCGGAGGCGGCCAGCGGGCCGGCCTCCATGAGCGGAGTTTCCCAGATCATGGATTCAATGCGTGTACGGGCTTCAAAAACATCCTGAAGCCCGGGCAATTTTACTTCCATTCTTTTCTCCCCGGTACTACTTGGTAAACAGCTTCAGAGGATATTCGTAGAAACTTTCGTTGCCGTTCTCGGTCAGATAAATCGTGCCGTCCACTTCGAATCCCACATCTTCATACCAGATACCCGGGATCAGGTGGAGGGCCATGTTCTTTTGCAGTACCGTCTTGTCCCCCGGCCGCAGGCTGATGGTCTGTTCACCCCAATCGGGGGGATAATTTACACCAATCGAATATCCGAGGCGGGATTCTTTTACGATGGTGGAATGGGAAATAGCTTCCCTCCATTTCGCCTCTACCTCCTCGGCAGTCACACCGGGTTTTATGAACTCCAGGGTTTTCTTCAGACCGTCCATCACCACCTCGGCGGTATCCTTCATGAGCTGCGGCGGTTCCTGCCCTAAAAATATCGTCCGGGCGATGGGCGCATGATAATGCTTATAGGCTCCCGTCAGTTCCAGCAATACCGCCTCATCCTTCTGATAGACCTTCTCGGACCAGGTCAGGTGGGGGGTCTTCGTGGCTTCACCGGCCATCATCAGGGGAACGATCGCCGGATAGTCACCGGCGTATTCCCCGGCACCTTTGTACTGAGCATAAACGATTTCCGCTGCCGCATCACATTCACGTGCACCGACATTGATATGCTCGATAGCGGCATCCATTACCTTGACCGCTGTCAAACCGGCCCGTTTCATCATTTCGATTTCACTGTCCGATTTGATCACCCGGACCCAGTTTACCAGTACGTTCCCGTCTTTGAACTGTGCGTTCGGCAGGTCCTTTTCCAGCTCCACATAGGCCCGGTGGGTGAAATAGAACTGGTCCATCTCTACACCGATACTTCCACGATCCCAGCCTTTTTCCCTGATCACATCCGCCACGAAGTTCATCGGATGCCGGACGGTGGACTGAACATAGTTATCGGCGTATTCCCGGATGTTATCAGCACTGAGGAAGGTGGTTATCCGGGCGCCGTTCGCGTCCATTCCCCGTCCGATCCACATCGGTTCTTCCTGTTTCAGGGAAACCAGCACGCACTGGTGGACGTAAAAACTCCATCCGTCATATCCGGTCAGATAGTTCATGTTGGCCGGCTGGCTCACAACAAGAAGGTCAATGCCCTTTTCCTGCATCGCTTCCTGGGTTTTCTTTACTCTCTGTTGATATTCCTCTTTCGTAAATACCGGCATAATGCCTCCTTCGTCATTTTACTTATTGAGTTTGTATGATTTTTTCCGCGGTTTCGCACCGGTGATCACAACCGCGGGAGCTTTCTGTTTGTACTTATCTGCTACATATAGCCGTGATACCTTTTTTTCACTACCGATGAAAAAACAAAATCGATCATCGTCAGGTAATCGAAAACCGGCAATCCCGTCGCCTCATGCAAAGCGGCACCGTAGGGAGGCAGCAGACTGCATTCCAGAAGAAAGGCCCCTGCATCGGGATCCCGATCAAGTACCGCATGCGCCGCCTGCAGGACTTCTTTCTCCACCAGTTCCGAATCGATCATGCCGATCTCGTCAAAAACGGCTCTCTTGAAATGGTCCGTATTCTCAAGACCTTCAATGACAAGTTCTTCGGGGTGCTCGACCCCGGCTTTGGAAAGAACTTCATCGTTCAGAGAGCGGGAATTGGCGGTAATAACCCCGATCTTCCTGCCGGCACCCAGGATCAACCTGATGAAGGGGACCTGCATGAGACTGGACATAAAGACCGGGACCCGAACCGCTTCCGCGATCCGGTCCTGGTATAGGGCCATGAAACCGCAGTCCCCCGTAATGGCCCGGACCCCCTCGGCCTGCAGGGCAAGCGCAGCTTCTACAAGGTCCCCGGCAATTGTCATGTCATGGGCCATAATCCGTTCCACTGAAAAGTTCGGCACCCGCTGAAACCGGACAGGATAGGGATAACTGGTCGCGTTGGCGACATCTCCAGGAATGAAAGGTACGAAGTTTTCCAACAGGATAATCCCGATCGGTTCTCCATAGCTTACCTGTCCGGATTTCACATAGTATTCCATTTCTATTGCTCCTGCTTTTCTCTAACCTGCGATCAGAGAAGAGTTCGGCAGCCACAAGGCCAGCTGGGGGAACATGATGATCAGTATCGTCGTCAAAATCAGCATCAATATAAAGGGAGGCGTGTTCTTTATGACCTCCCAGTAGGGACGTCTGAATATGAGCTGGGCCGTAAAAATATCACAGCCGAAAGGCGGCGTAGCCGAACCGATCGCAGCCTGCAGGGTAACCAGGGTTCCCAGAAAAACCGGATCGATTCCGGTCGAAATCACGTAGGGAGCGAAAATCGGTGTGAGAACATAGATGGCTACGATGGGGTCCACAAACATACAGGCGACGAAATACGACATAACCACCAGCGTAATGACCCACAATCTGGTCGGATCGACACCGATGATAGCGGGCATGAACTGCTGCGGGAGCCTGAGGAAACTGATAAACCAGCTCAGAGATTGTCCGGCACCCACCAGGATGAACACCACTCCTGTAATAATACCGGTATCCAGCAGTGCGGAAACCAGTTTCTTCCATGTGAGGGTGCGGTAAATAACTGCTTCGAGAAGAAGCGCGTAGGCCACAGCAGCTGCAGCTGCTTCGGTGGGGCTGAAGATACCCGCATAGATACCACCGACGATAATCAGCGGGAATCCCATGACCAGAGAACCTTCCTTAATCGCCGTCCATCTCTCTGCCCAACTTGCCTTCGGCAGAACACCTACTTTTTTTATCTTCGAATAAAAGTAGGAATATACGGAAAACAGCACGAATATGAGCAGTCCGGGAATAATTCCCGAGAGAAAAAGCTTTCCGATGGACGTGCTGGTCACGACACCGTATACGATAAATCCGATACTCGGAGGTATCAGAAAAGCGATATCACTTGAATTGATGATAAGACCCAGGGTGAAAGAACTATTATAACCCGCTTTCAGCAGCATCGGACGCATGGTTCCGCCGATGGCTGCAACGGTTGCCTGGGTGGATCCTGAAACTGCACCAAAGAGTGTGCAGCTTGCATTTGTGGTAATGGCCAGGCCTCCCGGTATATGCCCGAAGAACGCCTTTACCATATTGATCAGCCGCGGTGCGGCCTGTCCGGAGGTGATGATATTTGCACCGAGAATGAACATCGGTACACATACCAGCGCCGGGGGTGTCATTCCGGTAACAATTTGTTGTACCAGAACGGTAAAATTGAATGATGGAAACGCTATATTAATGTGAAGCAGCAGAGACCCAAGGATCACAACCATGAAGGGAAATCCAAGGAGCAGCATGCTGATCATACTTACCCATAGTACTGTCATTTTTTCTCCTCCTCTCAGGCTAGTAGCCTATTGCCCCTTCTTCTTCGTATTCGCTCTGCTGCTCAGGTGACAGCCACACTTCCTTTTCCCTGATGTTCTTCATGATCGTCCGCAGATAATGTATCCCCGCAGAAGCGAAACCGATGGGAACTATGACCATAAAGGTCCAGAATGGAACCTGGAGAGCTGAGGTCTTCTGCCCCAGAATCCTCATCTGTGCCATGTAGTCGTAGCTGTACTTCGCCATCGCGAAGAGTACTACTGCGTTGATCGCCGAAATAAAAAAGATAAACGCCTTCTCCAGCTTCGCCGGCATGAGATCAAGAAAGGCCGCCATCCTGATATGGCGTGCTTTCCGGGCGGCATAGCTCACCCCGACCATCGTGACGAGAATAATGAGGAATTTTGCCACTTCCTCGGCGTAGTATATGCTCTGGAAAAAGGACCGGGCCACCACGTTTGCGATCAGCAGAACGGCGAGGGCTGCTGTCCCGGAGGCCAGGATAGTAACCTCGACGGCATCCACCGCCTTTCCGAGAATCCTGCCGGCACCCCGGAGGATACCGCCTGTCTTTCCCGATTCTGAATGTTCACTCATAAAACCACCTTCTGAGTAGAATTTGGATGATCCGGCCGGAAGCCGGACCATCCAAAGAAAATCTTACTCTACACCCAGAGCCGCTTTCGCGTTCTCGATGTCTTCCAACAGTATTTCGAGGGCTTCAACGGCGCCTTCTCCGGCGATTCCGGGATATACATCTCTCCAGACGGTTTCCGCGGCTTTTTTCGCCTTGGCGATATCTTCATCACCCCATTCTGTCCATACGATGTCGGGTTTTTCCTGCTCGATCTTGGCCCGGTCACCTGCATTCCGCGCATCGATCCATTCGGCAGCTGCCAGGATGTTATCCTGAAAGTAATCCTTCATCATCTGCTGCATCTCTGCGGGCAGACCATCGAAGAACTGCATGTTGACCGTGGGAATACCAAGGAAAGGCTCGGCCCACATCTGTGTGAAATAGTTGGTTACTTCATAGAACTTCATGCTGTAATCCGCGAACAGAGGATTGATCTGTGCATCGATCAAACCAGTCTGAAGACCGCTGTATACTTCGCCGTAGCTCATCGGGGTCGGACTCATGCCGTATGCCCGGTGGTCTTCAACCAGAAGCTTGGATCCCATAACCCGGACTTTAAGTCCCGCCAGGTCTTCGTAGGTGGTTGCTTTTTCTTTGGAAGTAAGCCACTGCCATCCTTCGTACATGATTCCGAGGGGAACCAGGCCGTTTTTCCGGAAGGCTTCTTCCATGAAGGGCATGATCTCGCCGTTGGCGACAACCCATTCCAGTACTTCCGGCATTTTTTCCTTCGGCCAGATGTAGTGCAGAGAGAGAACCTGAACCTCGGGTACGAAAGCGCTGATCCACGCAAAGTCGGTGAATACAAACTCCACTACACCGATCTGGGCAAGTTCGTTGATGTCACGGGTATCACCGAGGGTTCCATACGGATAGACGGTCAGGTCGAACTGACCGTTGGTCTCTTCCCGCATGTGATCGGCGAAATTTTCCGCCCACACCGTCATGAAGTCGCCTTCAATTTCCTCTGAAGCAAGTTTCGCCTGAATGACCTTGCCTCCTGCCCCGGCTGCTTCCTGCTCACCATTGGCAAAGACTCCGCTTACCGCCAGCACGAAAGCCAGCAGTACCATAACTACCATTAATTTTTTACCCATCTTACCTGTACCTCCTGTATAGATTTATTTTTTTCAGGTAAATTGAACACTTAAATAACATAGATTTTTTCGGTTTACCTCCTTTCTTTCCTGTTTTCAAAATACGTGAAAGCGCCCTCCACCAGGAGCTCAACTCCTTTCGTCAGGACCTCTTCATCTATATTGAAACGCGGATTGTGATGGGGAAAATCCGTCTCTTTTTTCGGGTCTGCCGTACCCAGAAAGACGAATACTCCCGGCATGCGCGAAGTGAAGGCGGAGAAATCTTCTCCGGCCATCGAAGCATGTTCCACCACTTTCCCCTCGTCTCCAAGCACTTTCACCGCAGCAGTTCGGGCTATCTGCACCATTTCAGGATGATTGATGACCGCGCTGTTCTCCCGTTCGATTTCCACATCGCATGTGCAGCCGTGGGTTGCACAGACGCTTTCCGCAATGTGTCTCAGGCGGGCAGGCGGATTCTCTTCGCTGTCGGGTCCGCCCTCATAGAGATACCGCATGGAACCTTCGAGTACGATTTCATCGGGTATGATATTGTTTTTTGTTCCGCCGCAGATTCGTCCGAACATGATGACTGTCGGTTTCATCAGGCTGATCTGCCGGGTCTGGATGGTCTGGGCTGTCTGAACAATATCCGCCGCCGCGACGATGGGGTCTACCGCGCTCTCGGGATACCCTGTATGACCGCCCCGGCCCCTGACGGTGATTTTAAAGACATCCATCGATGCCATTACAGCTCCGGCCTGTACTCCGACAGTACCGCTTGGCAGGGGAGTCCAGATATGCAGAGCCATCGCCGCATCCGGCTTCGGATCTTCTATCGCCCCTTCTGCTATCATGATTTCGGCACCTGCGACCTCTTCGTTCGGCTGGAAGACAAAGCTTATCGTTCCGGCAAGCTCCTCCCGGTACTCTGTAAGAACCCTGGCCGCAACCAGAAGCATCGCCGTGTGGGCGTCATGCCCGCAGGCATGCATGCATCCGGGATTCTCAGATTTATACGGCACCTCATTCTCTTCCTGTATCGGCAGGGCATCCATGTCAGCCCGCAGCAGAAGAACAGGTCCCGGCTGCGCCCCGCGAAGGGTGGCAACAACTCCGGTCTTTGCCACCCTCCTGGGTTCAAGTCCTATATTCCTCAGATAATATTCCACCTCTTCGGCGGTTCTGAACTCTTCGAAACCGAGTTCCGGATGCTTATGAAAATCGCGTCTCAGTTTAATCACTTCAGCTTTCAATTCCGCAATCCGGTCTTTTATATTCATTGCGTTTGCCTTTACACGAGATTTCGTTTGATGAGAGTTTCAGCCACCTGAACGGCATTCAGGGCCGCGCCCTTGCGGATATTGTTCGACACGACCCACAGGCTCAATCCGTTATCGATGGTATAATCTTCCCGTACCCGGCCGACCATGGTCAGATCCTCGTCATTGCTCATCAGCGGTGTCGGGTAGACCTCATTGTCCACGTCATCGATCAGTTTTATGCTTTCGCCGTTTTTCAGAAGCTCCATCGCCTTTTCCCGGCTGATCTTCCGCTCGGTCTGGATATTCACCGATTCAGAGTGACCGTACCATACCGGTACCCGGACACAGGTCGCGTTTACACTGATTTTTTCATCCAGGATTTTTTTGGTCTCGTTGACCATCTTGTATTCTTCCTTGGTGTATCCGCCGTCCTGAAACACGTCGATGTGGGGCAGACAGTTGAAGGCAATCTGCTGCTTGTACGCCTTCGGCTCCTTCAGGGTTCCGGCGGCCAGGTACTCTTCGGCCTCGGCTTTCAGGCCCTTGAAGGCTTTGATTCCCGATCCTGATACCGCCTGATAGGTCGATACCACCACCCTCTCTATTCCAGCGTAATCATGCAGGGGCTTCAGCGCAACCACCATCTGAATGGTCGAGCAGTTCGGATTGGCGATGATACCCTTGTTCCAGTCCAGGTCCTCCGGATTTACCTCCGGAACCACCAGGGGACACTCCGGATCCATCCGCCACTGGCTGCTGTTATCTACTACCACCGCTCCCTGCTTCACCGCCTCGGGGGCCAGCTGCTTGCTGGCCGTCGCGCCGGCGGAGAAAATCGCGATGTCGATATTCTTGAAGTTATCATACTTCGCTTCAAGCACTTTATGAGGCTTGCCGTTGAACATCACTTCCTTCCCTTCGTTCGCCGCCACATCCAGGGGCCGGAACTCGGCCACCGGAAAGTTTCTGCGTTCCAGGGTCTTCATCATCTCGGTGCCCACGATGCCCATCGCGCCGACTACCGCTACGTTATATTTCTCTTTCTTTCCCATTGGTTTACTCCTTCATTCCAGGCGCGAGGGACCGTTGGCTTTCACCCACCGATCTTCACCTAAAAAGCTTTGCCCAACAGGCTTCACCTGCCCGGCTTTGCCCTCGGGCCGAAGCCCGCGGTCCCATATACGCCTCGGACGCCGTTAAGCCAGTTTCCCCGCTTCGATCTCTCTGATCACTCCGCTGAGGATCTCGATGCCCTTCATCAGGTACTCTTCGGTTATTACCAACGGCGGCAGTAAACGCGCCACATTCCCGTGATGTCCGCCGACCTCGATCATTACACCCCGCTGATGACCGTACTTTCTGACCATCTTCGCGTAATCGGATGCCGGCTCTCTGGTCTTGCTGTCTTTCACCATCTCGAGGGCAATCATCAGTCCAAGGCCCCGGGCTTCTCCGACGATCGAGCTCTCGGCTTCCAGCTTCTTCAGCGGAACCATGGCCTTCCTGCCCAGTTCCAATGCCCGCTCGGGAATCTCGTTCTCGGCCATCCAGCTCAGGGCTTTCGCTCCGGCGGCAAAGGCTATCATGTTGCCCCGGAAGGTCCCGATGGTTTTGCCCGCCGGCCAGGTATCGAGCTTCTCCTTGTAGGCAATCGCCGAAATCGGAAAACCCACACCGCCGAGGGCCTTGCTCATGGTGATAATGTCGGGCACGATGCCGAAGTGCTCGAAGGCGAACATTTTTCCGGTCCGTCCGAGCCCCGATTGGATCTCGTCACAGATCATCAGCACATCGTGTTTGTCACAGATCTCCCTTACCCGCTTCATGAACCGGGTGGTCGGGATGATCGTACCGCCCTCGCCCTGCACCGATTCCAGTATCACCGCCGCCGGCTTCAGATACCCTGAGTGACTGTCGCTCAGTACCCGGTCCAGGTTCTCCGCCGCCTGCAGGTCCACTTCATCATCCGGACAGCCGAAAGGATTGCGATACTTATACGGATAGGGGAGAAACTGTACGCCCGGTACCAGTTGTCCGATTCCCGTCCGGTGATGGGCGTCGCAGGTCAGGGCCAGGGATATCCCGGTCATTCCGTGATAGGCCCCTTCGAAGGCGATAATCCCGTCCCGGCCGGTGTTGTAGCGGGCCAGTTTGACCGCCTGCTCCACCGCGTCCGATCCCGTCGGTCCTCCGAAAAATACCTTGTTCAGTTCCTTCGGCAGTAGACCTTCCAGCACCTCCACCATCTTCCGCCTCGTCGGCGTCGGGATGTCCAGCGTGTGGGTCACTTCGTCGATCTGCTCGTGGGCAGCCTTCAATACTTCCGGATGTCCATGACCGACGGCCATAACTCCGGCACCGCCGAACATGTCAATGTAGATGTTTCCGTCCACATCCTCGATGGTAGCTCCCCTGGCTTTCTTCATTGCCATGGGCATACCCTTCGAATAACTTACAGCCGAGCTTTCATGCTTATTCTGATATGAAAGAATCTCCTGGGACGCAGGTCCCGGAGGGGTCACCTTGATCTTCGGTGCTCCTTCGAATGAAAGTTTTGCTAATTCCTGTTCACTAATCATCTAGATACCTCCTGAAAGTTGTTTATAACCAATTCTCTCAGCGGTAGAACCCTTCGAGAGGTTTTTCCTGTTAATTGCCGGATCGACGGCCGTGCCTTGGAGCACTTTTCCTTCCTAAAAAGAGAAGTCCCGAATTATCAGGCCTCTATTCTCACTATGCCGCTGTTTTTGCCTAACCGTTCGGATATACGGGTGGCTGCATTCAGCAATGGCCGACGCAGACTTCGCAACCGATCCTCCGTAAGCCGCATGGCTGGACCGGATATGGATATCGTCGCGACTATCTTCTGCCTGTAGTCATAGATCGCCGCAGCCATTGCATTCAGATCATCGCTCCACTCTCTCATTTCGAGGGCATACCCGCTTTCCTTCGCTTCCTCAACAGCTGCGTGGAGGACATCACGATCGAGGATGGTCGCAGGAGTTCTCCTGGTCATGGGAATACTCTCTACAAATTCCAGCCTCTGCTGAAGCGGCATGCCCGCCAGAAGAACCTTTCCCGAAGCGCAGGAATGCACCGGATAGGAATAGGTCACATCCGGGTTCACCGTCAGATGGTGGGAACTCTTGACTTCGTCGATGGCAATGACCATGTTTTCCACAAGTACGTTCAAATAGATATTCTCCTCGGCTACCTTCATGAGCTCTATCATGATCGGTTTGGCTACATCCCGCAGATCACGGCTGAGTGGTACCGAACTCCCCAATTTGAAGAGCTTGAAGGTTAGTCCGTATCCTGATTCTTCCTTCTCCACATAGCCGATCTCCGAAAAGGTGGCCAGAAGACGGTGTACATTCGCCCGGCTGAATCCCAGAGCCTTCACGATATCCATCGGCTGCACCGGTTGATTGTTTCCGATGTACTCAAGCATACGGAAGGCCTTCAATACCGTGGTAGCCAGGACGTAGGATTTTTTTTCGCTATTTGAACCTGTGTTTATATCTTGTAACACACACCCATTTTGTAACGGCTTTTCTTTTTTGTCAATGTTTTTCTTGGATTTTTTACTTAGTGTTCCCGAAACGGCACTTTTTCCCCGGTATAAAGCATTCACATGAGGCACATAGCAGGGCCCTCGGTTAAGGATAAATTTATCTTACGGAACTTTACCTGTATATCTATCGACAAGCGGAACTTAGGTAAATTTCAGGTACCGTTTCGGGGACACTAGGCACGTACATCCCCCCGCCAGTTGATCGGGGGCTTTTTACCCTTCCCGGCACATCCGGCGGGTAATCTCTCTGCAGGTTGCCTTGATATCGGGAACAATTTTTTCCGCATCCTGTATAGTAAAACGATCGGCAGGTCCGGAGACACTTACAGCCGATGAAATACGGCCCCGGCAGTTGAAAACCGGCGCGGCAACACAGACCAGGTCCATACTCAATTCCTGCTGATCCAGACCGTACCCCGATTCACGTACTCTTTCTATCTCCGTGCGGAGAAGATCGATATCTGTAATCGTGTTCGGTGTGGAGGGGATAAACTTCAATTCTGAAAGGATGGTCTCCCGTACATCAGGTTCTTCAAAAGCGAGCAGAACTTTACCAAGGGAGGTGGAATGGATCGGGTCTGTCCGGCCTACCGACCGATCCAGTTTCAGATAGGTATTTGCTTCCACCTTATCGATATACAGCACTTCGTTTTCAAAAATAACGGCATTGTTCACCGTATGTCCGGTCAACTGCGCCAGGCGGAGCATGGAGGGCCGGGCGATATCGATCAGCATTTTACGGTACGGCACATTATTTCCGAGTTCGAATATTTTGAAGGTCAGTTTGAACGAACTGTAGGGCCCTTCTTCTACGTACCCGAGCTCCATGAGTGTCGCCAGCAAACGGTGAACATTTGACCGGTTGAGCTGAAGGGCCCTGGCAATGCCGGCCGGTGTAACCGCATCGTTTGAACCAATGAACTCGATAATCTTCGCCGCGGTGATAACGGTAGAAAGGGTATTCCTATCGTTCTTTTCATTATTCATCGTGAAACTATATAATCAGGGACCGGGACCGTCAACCGATTCAATCCAGCCGGAGGACACCTCCCTCGATTTCCGCAACCGGAGTCCTCTGAGATCCCGGAGGATTACCCGAGAGAATAAAAAGGTCGCCGCCGGTCTTTCCGAGGGTAGCTCTATCAATGATCAAGGTTAATTCCCCTTTATCATCGGTACGCCCGCGGATCACTTCAGCGTAGGAATTTCCTCTTTTTACAGCAAGGTACACCTGAGTGCCCGCCCGGTCCGCCTGAATCCTGATCCTCCTCGCTCCTCCATTTTGATACGGAGAAACCGATTCCCCCTTCTTCAAGTTCGTATCAATGCTGAAAATTTCGAGCACCCCCGCCCTTTTCACCGCCAGGGTTGAAAAGCTTATATCCGGTACGGCATAAATTGTATTCTTATCCTCCCCCTGTATGGGTGCGTAGCGCCTGGAAGTTTCAATATCAATAAATTGAAGGCTGAACGGCAGGCTCCGTGAAATCTCAAGATAGTATTTTTCAGGATCGAGATAGCGGGGCAGTTCCTCCAAGGTATACACTCTTCCCGGTGAAAGAAGCTCCGTATCGAGGAGGTATTTCGCTGCCGTATCCTGCCGGCTGGAGCTGACAATCCACTTTCCGGCAGATGAAATGAGACGAATTACAGAGTCCCGGCCCGCCGACAGCTGATCCAGTTTCCATCCCCGGGTACTCCGATACCAAAGGTAGATCCCCCCTGCTCTGCCGGTATCTATCTGAAAGCCTGTTTCAGGCCGATCCAGGCAGTATATCCGCTCCACTCTTTCTTTTCCGGTAAATTCGACGGTCTCCTCTATCCATCCTCCCAATCCGTCGCGATAAAAAAAGCTGAGTTCTGTCTGCTCACGGGGAAGCATATAGGGTGACAGGATGAACTCTCCATTGGATAATACCCGCACTCCTTCTCCGCTCCCGTCCTCTTTCCTCACATAAACCCATTGGCTGGTGCGGAAGCTATCTTCAACCAGCCTTCCGTCTCTGCGGTAAATTTTTCCAACCAGAATCGGACTGTTTCTTTCCCCGCTCGTGTCCCGCTGAAAGAAATTGTCCCACCGTACCGGCTCGGGCAGCACATCGGTAACAAACTGATTGTCAACAACCTCAAGCTGTATAAGTCTGGTACGTTCCCGGGGATAGTTGACAATATGAAAGGGATCCACAAAATGGACCGTGGCCTGGGGATCGTAACTAATCCAGCCGGCATCCTGGTAGTACACTTCTACATGCGCGTGGTAACCTCCGCCCCCTTCCTGTCCGTATCCCCACATATGGCCCGAAGGAATGTAGGAATCAACTACCTTGGTCGGGATTCCGACGGAACGCAGCAGGAGGGCCGCGACGTTGGCATACCCTTCACAGTATGCCTTTCCGGTCCTTAATACATCCACGGGATTGCTGGACGATCGGAGCGAATAACTCACGTTATCGCGGATGTACCGCATCACCTTTTCGACCGCCTGATGTTGAAAATCGGAACCGGAGGTGATGGCCTCGGCTCTCCTTTTCAGTTCCTCCACTTCCCGGTCCTCTAAGGGGGTTTTCTGTACAAACTCCCGGCGGACCAGCTCACCGGCACCTCTGGTGATCTCTATTCCTTTTCTGCTTGTTGAATAATCCAGATAGGGAAGCATTGCCGGATCTGCGTAGAGAGTTCCAGCCGGGAAGGGGGTCTCCGTTCGAAGCCGGCTCAGCCTGGTTTTGGTTTCGACCACGATGTAACCCGGCCCCTTCTCGATCACCTTCTGGGAGTTTGAATTATTCTCATATTCATAAAAGGAATCCAAAAGATCCTGATTTCGGCTCTCCACCCTGAAGGTGAAGCCCAACATACCGTCGACAATCTTCGTGTCCGCCTCGGCAGACCACAGTATCAGGGGAAAAAGCAGCAGCAGGAGAGTTCGTTTCCTGTTTTTCATAAAACACCAATGTAGACCCATCCGTGTAAAGATACTAAAATATGGCACAAGTTTAAAACAACTGCCGGAGTCGTATGGGAAAAATAAATAAGACTATCGTTGAATCGCTGTCCGTTTCGCTGGCTGATTCCGCTTTTCCTGTCGTCCTCACCCGGAGAAACGGCCAGAAGCATATCCGGATCAGAATTTCCCTCGAAGGCAAAGTGACTATTTCCGCACCTCCTCATACGTCCCATGAGGAACTGCAGAAGGTTTTGAAACAGAAGGAATCATGGATTATCGGAAAGCTTCAGGAGGTTTCCGGCAACTCGGACCGTTTTGATCCCCTGAGGACCCTGTATCTCAATGGTCAGCCATATACCCTGGATTTTACCCGGTCCTCAGGCCGCCGTTTCCATCTTTCCACGGAGCATAAAAACCACTGCATCCACCTCTCAGGTCCTTCCGAATCACGAGCCGAGCTGGAATACCTGCTCGCCCAGTGGCTCCGGCAGGAAGCGAAAAAGACCCTCATACCTCTGGCTGAAGAAACTTCCCGTTTCCTCCATATTCCCTACAGGAGAATTTTTCTGAGAAACCAGCGCAGCCGCTGGGGAAGCAGCTCGTCCAGGGGAAATATTTCTCTGAACTGGAGAGTGGTTATGCTGTCTCCGGCCGTGCAGCGGTATCTCATCATCCATGAGCTGGCCCACCAGAGGGAGCTGAACCACAGCATTCATTTCTGGAAACTCGTTGAGAGATTTTGTCCGAATTACCGGGATCACGAGAAGAACCTCAAGGCCTACCTCCCGCTGATGGGTCTTTTCCGGTCACCCCGGATCCCGAAATCCTAATTCAGGGCGTCAATAATCCGGGCGCATCGGACCCGGTAATCACTATATTCCCCGCTGTAGGTTTTATAACGGGGTATGTTCGGTTCAAACCGCCGGTCGATTCTTACGATTGCCTCTGCAGCATCGCTTACCGAAGAGTAGGCACCCATGGCGGTATATGCCGCCGCGGCATTCCCGGCTAATTCGGCATCTATTATATGCGGGACTTCAATAACTTTCCCCGTCATATCTGCCTTCATCTGGTTCCAGATATTGTTTCTGCCCTGTCCCCCCGAAATCCTCAGGCTTTCGATCCGGCACCCCTGGCCTTCAAGGGTCTCAATCAGATCGCGAACTCCGAACCCGATGGAACTGACCACGGCCCTGCCCATTTCCGCCGATCCATGATGCGCTTCAAGGTTGGTGAAAATCCCGCGGGAAAACTCCCACACTGCTCCCCTGTGCAGGGATGGATAAAAATGGGGCAGATCGCTCTTCCAGCGGACAGCTTCGATTTCGGCGAGCATATCATAGTAATTCCGGTTCTGTTGTCCCGAAAACTGTCTGAACCATTCGAAAATCCTGCCGGTTGAGGCAAGTATTCCGGCAATGTTGTACAATCCTTCGACCGCATGGGGGAGACAGCGGATACGGGGATGATCAATCTTATGCTCCAGACAACAATTAATACCTTCGGAAGTGCCCGCCCGATCACAGGTTCTCCCTGCTGCCGTGACCGCCGTTCCGATGAGGGACATCAGAAAATCAGCTCCCGTCGCGACTACCGGGATATCCTGAGGCAGGTGAAACTCCCGGGCCGCCGATGGAAGTACCGTACCGAGAGATTGACCGCATTTTACCATCCCCGGGAGCTTCCGCTCATCGAGCTGATAGGCTTCCGTACCTTTCCGGTCCCAGATATAGGGAAGAAATTCATCACTGGGATAAAAAGCAGCCGGCTCACCGGTAAGTATAAAAGACAGATATTCGGGACATCCAAAAAACCAGCGGGTCCGTTTATAGACCTCCGGTTTCTTTTGAGCCAACCAGGCAATTTTGGGTAGAAAAAAAGACGGCTGACCTTCAATACGTACATCATTTTTATTGAGCCAGAGGGAAGCCTCATCGAGAGCATTTCCCCGGGCATCCACCGGTACTATAGTGGGGCCGTTCCCGCTGATCGCCAGAGCTGCAGCACGCTTTCCCTCCGGAAGACGCCTGAAGGCTGTTCGAAGAGCCTCCAGCCAGATCGAAACGGATTGAGTTTCCAGCGGCCCCTCCGAACCATCGATCAGGGGAACCCGTACCCAATTGAGTAATTTCCCCCGTTCATCTACTGCTCCTGCTTTGAGTGAAGACGTACCCACATCTACGGCAATAATCACCTGATCCATAGCTTGTTCCATGTGTATATACTGTATTGAATACCCGTACTTTTGTACAGCTTCTTTTCCTTTCTCCGGTTTTCGGTCCCCGGAAGCAGTACAGGCGGTTTACCGCCGGGAGGAAGCTAAGCCTTGACAATAATCACGGCGAGGCTTATGGTATAGTTGTATTTTCTTCGAGGGAGGGACGTTGTCCCGACCGGCGGTGATAGTCCGCAACCCCGTTTGAGCGGGTGGAAACGGTGAAATTCCGTTACCGACAGTGAAAGTCTGGAAGGGAGGAGAAAATTTCGGCGTTATAAGGCGCCTTTCCTGTTATTTATCCCCCTGAAAGACCGATCTCGAATACATCTATTTCTTTTAGGAGACTAGTATGTCCATGAAGAGATTTGCAGGTCGGCCTGACCGAAACAAGGTATTTCAGAAAGCCCTTTTCATAGTCCTGGTTTTCATATCCGCCCTCCTTCTCCAGGCCTGCGGCGGGGAATCAACCACCCCGGAAACCGGACAGGAAACAGGGACGGAAAAAGAACTGGAACCCCTGCGTATCGCCGTTTTCATTCCGGGCGTCCTGGCGGGAAGTCCGCTTTATCAGATGCTGGCAGACGGTGTAACGGATGCAGCGGAAGAGTTCCCCCATGTCACGGTCAAAATTGTCGAAGGCGGTTTCAATCAGGCCGAGTGGCAGGACAAGGTAACCGAGCTGGCTTCAACCGGAATGTATGATTTGATTATATCGAGCAACCCGGCTCTTCCGGACATCTGCAATCGCGTCAGTTCCTCCTTTCCCGATCAGAAGTTTCTCCTTTTTGACGGATATCTCGAGGGGAACAGCTCCATGTATACCTTCCGATACAACCAGTATGAACAGGCCTTTCTGGCCGGACATATGGCGGGCCTGGTCACCGGAAGCAGCATGGAAGGAGTCAACGATGAGGCAATTATCGGCCTTATCGCCGGACAGGAGTATCCGGATATGAACGATGCGATCAGACCGGGATTTCTCGCCGGAGCCCGCTCAGTGGATCCGGAAATAAAGCTTGATTTCCGGGTTGTCGGCAACTGGTACGACGCTACCAAGGCATCGGAACTCTCCCGTTCAATGATTCAGTCGGGGGTGGATGTAATTCTTCCCATAGCCGGCGGAGCGAATCAGGGCGTGATCAAAGCCGCCGAGGAAGAGGGAATCTATATTCACTGGTTTGATACAAACGGATACCGGAATTCGCCGGGCAGAATAATCGGCAGTACCGCCATCCTGCAGGAAAAGGCCGCCTATGAAAACACTCTCAGGGCTATACGGGGTACTCTTCCCTACGGACAGGCCGACATTGTAGGGGTCTCCGACGGCTGGATACATTTTATCCATGAGGATTCTGCTTTTGAGCAAACCGTACCTGAACAGCTGAGGACCAGACAGCTGGAGCTTCTGGAAAAAATGGAAAAAGGCGAAATCCGATTCCCCATGCCCCGGTAAGGTATGGAACAGATACCTCTTATCCGCATGCGGGGGATCAGCAAGGTCTTTCCCGAGAATGGAGTCACAGCAAATCATCTGGTTGACTTCGATATACTCCCCGGTGAAATTCATTCTCTTATAGGAGAAAACGGAAGCGGGAAGTCCACCCTCATGCATATCCTTTCCGGGATGATCCATCCGGATAGCGGTCACATTGAAACCGGTACATCCCGTAAAACTTTCAGGTCCCCCCACGATGCGATTCTCAGCGGAATCGGTATGGTGCATCAGCAGGTTCAGATAATACGGGAGTTCAGTGTTCTGGAAAACATCATCCTCGGTCAGGAGGAGAAGGACCGCTGGGGAAGAATTGACTGGAGCCGGACAAGCCGGCGGGTAATGCATCTTATGAAGAAGTACGGCCTTCACCTCGACCTGGACAGAAAGGCGTACAATCTGAGCATTGACGGTATGCAGAAACTTGTTCTTCTCTCATTACTCTACGCGGGGGTACAAGTTATTATTCTCGATGAACCGATGAGCCTCTTCGAGGATAATGAAGGAGATCTCCTGCAGACGGTACTGCGGCGGCTCAAGGAAGAAGGTCACAGCCTTGTGCTTATCACCCATAAACTGAAAGAAGCTCTTCTCTATTCCGACCGTATCAGCGTTATGCATGCGGGAATGTGCGTGGGTACCTTTCGATCATCTTCGGTAGACAGGGAAGTCCTTTCCCGACTCATGATAAACGGCCGTTCCGACGGTGATTCCCCCGATGCCATGGATAAGTCTGCTGAGGAAAAGCCCGCAGGCACCATGAAATCGGAGAGCCGGGTAATCCGGGACGGCCCGGATCTGAAAACAGGTTCAGAAAAGGCGGCATCATCTCCCCTTCTCAGGCTTTCCGGTGTCAGCTGCTCCGCCGGCCTGCTCCCGCGGATTACCGATGTCAGTTTTCAGCTCCGACAGGGGGAAATTCTGGCGATAACCGGTATTCGTGAAAATGGACTGGAAACCCTCGAACAAATCCTCACCGGCTTTGCAGTACCGGAAACCGGAGACATCCGGTTCAAGGGTGAAAGGATAAATGGCTTCTCAATCAGGGAATTGAGAAAGAGGAAAATAGCCTATATCCCCACAGAAAGAATGGTCCGGGGGGCAAGCCTCGGTTCTTCGGTAGAAGAAAATATGATCGTTCTGAATTACAAGGACTTTCACTCTTGGGGATTGCTCAAGAAAGAGGAAATTGAGCACTTCTCTAAAACCCTTAAACGCCAGTACAACATAAAGGCTTCCGCCGGCGACACTCTGTCCCGGCTCTCTGGCGGGAATATACAGAAGGTAATAATCGCGCGAGAACTTCAGACCCTGCCGGACCTGCTGATATTTTCAGAACCCTCCTGGGGACTCGACTTCTCGGGCCGCCGCTATATACAGGAACAGATGAACAAGATGAAGGAAACCGGAGCGGCAGTATTGGTGATAACCAGTGATATCGAGGAAGCTCTTGAATGCTCCGATCGTATCATCGTCATGTATCGGGGGCGGGTGAACGCTGATCTCTCCAGCCGGGACTTGACGAAAAACGACATCGGAAGAATCATGCTGGGAGTCAATCATGGATCATAACAGCCGGCCGATTTCCACTTTGTACAGCATAGCTGTCGCTATCGGGGCAGCCTTTTTCATCCTTCTTCTGATGGTTCCCTTTATCAGCACCACTCCCCTCCTTACCCTGAAGGAGTTCATCACCGGTCCGTTCAGCAGCAGCTTTTCGCTTGGCAACTACCTGAACCGGGCTGGTCTATATATGCTGGCAGGGCTGGCCATGGTTCTTTCCTTTCAGGGAGGAATGTTCAATCTCGGGGGCGAAGGACAGGTTTACAGCGGAGCACTGGCAACAACGATGGCAGTCCTCATGCTTCCCCAGGCCGGGGGGGTTCCCGGGATTCTACTGGGAATGATGGTCGGAACTTTGTGCGGAGCCTTTCTGTCCGGCATATCCGGATTCTTCCGGATGAAATGGAATACCGATGAACTGATCTCTTCCTTCCTTCTTTCCTCCTCCGTCGTGTACACCATCGATTATCTTGTATCCGGCCCGCTCCGGGATACGGAACGGTTTCTTCTTTCCACTCCGGAAATCAGCCCGCAGTATCATCTTCCCCTCCTGCTCAAACCTTCACATCTCAATCTCGGTTTTCTCCTGGTTATCCTTATCATTGCCTTCATCCACCGCTTTCTCTACCACAGCGCAACAGGCTACGAGCTGCGCCTGAATGGTTTGAACCGGGAGTTTGCGCGATACGGGGGTATACCGGTTACCCGCTACTTCATCATCCCGATGGCTCTCAGCGGAGGATTGTACGGGCTATGCGGCAGTTTCTATGTCCTCGGTACCGGATATGCCACTGTGCAGGGAGCTACCTTCGGCATGGGGTGGAACGGGATCGCCATTGCCCTGATCGGCCGCACACAGCCCTGGCTTGTGATCCCGGCGGCCATGATTTTCACCTTCCTGGAGTACGGAGCGGAATCGGCAATAATGAAGGCCGATTTCTCTCTCGAATTCGGGATTATCCTCCAGGCCATCGTCCTGTTCCTCGTAACCGCCCGTTTCAAGCGAACATTAACCCGGAGGAGAATCACCGATGCTTAATACGCTCGCTGCAATCATGACCCCCTATCTTATTGCCGCTCTGGGAGGCCTTTTTACCGAACGGGCGGGAGTTCTGAATATTGCCCTGGAGGGACAGATTCTGGTAGGCGCCTTTGCAGCTGCCGCTGTCGCCGGAACCACGGGAAGCATTTCCCTCGGACTCCTTGCAGCCATTGCCGCCGGCGGCATACTCTCATACAGCTACGCGAGCATCAGCCTCCGGTTGCATGCAAATATTTTCGTGTCCGCCCTGGCGGTAAATCTCTTCGCTTCAGGATCCACTCAAATTGCATCCCAGATACTCTTTTCCACCAGGGGGGTTGTTCAATTTTCTTCATTTCCCGATATAAAGCAAATCTCCATTCCTCTGCTTTCGTCTATTCCATTTTTAGGCGGTCTTTTCACCAACCAGTCGCCCTTTGTCTACTTCAGCTGGTTTTTGATACCCGCAGCCGCATGGCTCCTGTACAAAACACCGTATGGGCTCCGGGTTCGGGCCGCCGGTTTTCAGTATACCGCTCTATATGTCAGGGGTGTTTCGGGCCGGAGGGTACGCGAAACGGCAATGCTCATTTCCGGTATCACCTGCGGTATTTCCGGGGCCCTGCTTGCTTTCAATCTCGGAGCCTATGTCCCGAATATCAGTTCCGGAAGGGGTTGGATCGCTCTGGTGGCATTATTTCTCGGAAACAAACGCCCCGGAGGAATCTTCCTCGTCAGCCTCCTCTTTGCCGGTGCAGAGATGATCGCCCAGAGCGCCCAGGGCAGCGGAGTCCTTCCGTCCTCACTCTTGCTGGCTTTTCCATTTTTCATTACATTTATAGGTATGATAATATTTTCCGCACTTTCCGGTTCTTTAAATTCGAAGGAGGATAAAAGCTGATGGAAACAGATCAGAACACCTCCCCGACACCGCAACTTGAAAAGCTGGAAAAAGAAAACTTCGACCTTCAGCAGTTGCTGCAGATCAGCAAAAGTCTCAGTTCCAATTTAGACTACCTGAGCCTCCTCGATTCGATTCTCTATATCTGTATGGGGCAAATGAGGGTTACCCAGGCCGCAATTTTCAGCAGAGATAATCTGGAAGTAAAACACCTAAAAATGATGAGGAACCTCGAAGGTTTCGAACTGGATCCGAAGGAAAAATATAATATTCAAACAAATTCAATTCTGGGAGATTTTCTGGTTTCCCATCCCACCTGTTACAACCTTGCGGAACTCGAGTCTGAAATTGAGGACAAGGAAAACCTGAAAGTCCTGAGTTCCATAAAACCAACACTCATTGTTCCCCTGAACGTCAAGAATCAGCTGATGGGCCTGATCGTTCTCGGGGAACGTATTCACGATACCAGCTATTCAGAAGAAGAAAAAGATTATCTGCTCAATATCGCCCACTTCGCGGCGATTGCCGTTCACAACGCTGTTCTGTTTGAAATGTCAACAACTGATCTGATGACCCACCTGAAACAGAAGCATTACTTCTTTACCATCCTGGAAACAAGGCTCCAGCAATGTCTGCGGGATAACAGGCAGATCTCTCTGATCATGGCGGATATCGATCATTTCAAGAATGTAAACGACACATACGGTCATCAGGTTGGAGATGAGGTTTTGAAAAATGTGAGTGCCATCATCCGCGGAAACCTGAGGCCCAATGATATAGGAGCCCGCTATGGGGGTGAGGAGTTCGTCATTCTCCTTCAGGACACGGATGAACGGAAGGCTTTTGAGATAGCCGAGCGGCTGCGACGAAAGGCTGAGCGGCTCAATCATCTCTCCTCCGGCTGTCCGGACATTATCACAATCTCCCTCGGCGCGGCAGAATACAGCCCCGGAGAGGACACTTCCCAATCTCTGCTCCATAAGGTTGATAAAGCCCTCTATTATTCAAAAGAAAACGGTAGAAACCGTTCAAGTAAGTTTTCGGAGATGAACGGGTAAAACTGACTCTTTCGTTTCCGGTTGGTATCGGAGGTTTTGTGATGGATTTCCCAAGACCAAGGGTTGTATTCAGCAGATGTCTCGGATTCGAAAGCTGCCGCTACAATGGTCAGTTGATCCTCGATCCGGTGGTAAAAAAACTATCCGCTCACGTTGACTGTCTCACCACCTGCCCCGAAATGGAAATCGGCCTGGGGATCCCCCGGCAGCCGGTCAGACTGATGGAGACAGGCGGTGAAAAGCAGCTTTTTCAACCTGCCAGCGGCAGAGACGTTACCGTGGAAATGAATGGTTTTATCGAATCTTTCTTTTCAAAACTCGACTTCACCGACGGTTTTGTACTCAAATCACGTTCTCCGTCCTGTGGTCCATGGCAGGTGAAATCGTACAACAGCAAAAAAGCCCAGAGTTCCATGGCCAAGGGCCGGGGTCTGTTCGGCGGATATATCGTCGATAACTATCCCGGCTATCCCATCGAGGATGAGGGGCGGCTGCGCAATTTCATGATTCGCGAACACTTTTTTACCAGCCTTTTCACTCTCGCCCGTTTCAGATCAGTGAAAAAACAGCAGAGAATGAGCGGGCTGGTCGATTTTCATACGAAGGCAAAGCTTCTCTATATGGCCTACAATCAGAATATCATGCGCAGTCTCGGGCAGATTACGGCCAATCAGGATAAGGAAGATCTTTCGAATATTCTGAAGGCTTACGAGGTTCAGCTCCGATCACTTTTTGCGGAGCCTCCACGATTCACGAATATGATCAACGCTTTTCAGCATGCCTTCGGAGGACTCTCAGAAAAGCTTCTGCCCAGAGAAAGAGAGTTTTTCCTGAACAGTATAGAAGAATACCGTGATGAACGTATTCCCGCGAGTACAATCATTCATCTTCTACTCAGCTGGGCCGTCCGCTTCGACAATCAATATCTGCTGGAGCAGTACCTTATGAATCCTTATCCGACGGAATTAATTGATATTACCGATTCCGGGAAGGGAAGAAGTTTTTAGTGTCCTGTATATTGATAAACCCCGAAAGAACGGATACTTTATAAACACCCATGAATACACCGGTTCAATCCCGACTAGCTGCCTACCTCTCAAACTTCGTCACGGCGGAACGCCTGGAAAAGATGCAGACCGTACTCACACAGCGTACCCGCTATGTCACCATGGTACTGGAAGATATCTACCAGCCCCACAATGCCAGTGCAGTACTGCGCAGCTGTGATGCCTTCGGAGTCCAGGACGTACATATTATCGAGAACAGAAACTCCTACAAAGTGAATCCCAAGGTTGAACTCGGCACAAGGCAGTGGCTCAGCCTTCATACGTATAACAGATCGGACAACAATACCGGAGACGCCGTCCGATCCCTCAAGCAGAAAGGATACAGGATTGTAGCCACCTCCCCCCATGCCGAAGATATCCGGCTGGAAGATTTTAATTTATCTGCGGGAAAGGCAGCCTTTTTTTTCGGGAACGAACTTGAGGGATTGAGCCCGATCATGCTTGATCTTGCGGATGAGTTCGTCAGGATTCCCATGTTCGGATTCGTTGAAAGCCTGAATATTTCAGTCTCCTGCGCCCTGACCCTGCATCACCTTGCTCACGCCCTGAGGAAATCCGACATCGATTGGCACCTCTGCGAAGAAGAACAGCAGGACCTCCTTCTGCAGTGGCTTCGGAATTCAATCAGAAACTGTGAAACTATCGAGAAACAGTTCCTACAGGAGGAAAAACCGGAATGAAGGATTCAAAATCATCAATATGGGCCTGGGCTTTCTACGACTGGGCCAACAGTGCCTTTGCGACTACCGTAATGGCCGGCTTTTTCCCGGTCTTTTTCAAGTCCTACTGGGCGGATCCGACGAATCTGCAGCAGAGCACTTTCTATCTCGGTACCGCCAATTCTGTTTCCGCGATCATAGTAGCCGCTCTGGCACCCTTCCTGGGAGCTGTAGCCGACAGGGGAAGCGCGAAAAAGAAATTCCTTCTCTTTTTCGCCTTTCTGGGGATCATAATGACCGGGGCCCTCTGGTTTGTACGGATGGGATACTGGCAGCTCGCGGTGGTTTTCTACGTAACGGCCACGGTCGGGTTTTCGGGAGGAAATATCTTTTACGATTCTCTTCTTCCGGGGATCGCTTCGGAGAAAAAGGTTGATTACGTTTCCTCCCTTGGTTTCTCTCTCGGCTATATAGGAGGAGGGCTGCTGTTCCTGGTAAATGTGCTGATGTATCTGAAACCGGAACTGTTCGGTATCTCCGACGGCGCTACGGCAATCCGGATCTCTTTCGTAAGTGTAGCCGTCTGGTGGGCTCTTTTTTCCATACCTATTATGATTTTTGTGCCTGAACCAAAGATGGAATCCGCCCTCTCCCTCGGGAAGGCCTTCCGCGGGGGCTGGCTGCAGCTTCGAAATACTCTCAAGGATCTCCGGCATCTCAAGGTAGTCGGCATATTCCTGCTCGCCTACTGGTTCTATATCGACGGGGTCGATACCATTATCAGGATGGCCGTTGATTACGGAACTTCTCTCGGATTTCCCTCCGAATCCCTCATCGTCGCCCTGTTAATGGTGCAGTTCGTTGCCTTCCCGGCAGCTCTCTTCTACGGCTGGTTCGGTAAAAGAATCGGTGTAAAGCGGGCAATCTACATCGCCATCCTGGCCTACAGTCTTATCACTTTGCTGGGTTTTTTCATGAAGGTAACCTGGCACTTCTACACCCTCGCCGCAATGGTCGGACTCTTCCAGGGAGGTATCCAGGCCTTGAGCCGCAGTTACTACACCAGGCTCATACCCGAGAACAAAGCGGCTGAGTTCTTCGGTTTTTTTAACATGCTCGGCAAATTCGCGGCGGTTCTCGGCCCTTTTCTGATGGGTACCGTCACTATTCTGACAAACAGCAATCGGATCGGGATTCTTTCCATATTGATTCTCTTTGTCATCGGAGCCCTTCTGCTGACCCGGGTAAATGAAGAGGAGGGCCGCAGAATGGCAGCGGAGTATCTGGCCCGGCATACCCAGGCTGAAACCAAGCCCCCCGAAAATTAGACCGGGGCGCAGACCAAGGATACGGCCTGATATAACTACAAGATCCAGGAGACTTAATTTTTCCAGAAAACCGGAGAAAAGAGCACGAGGACCGTGTAGATTTCCAGCCGTCCTATCATCATGATTACGGAGAGAAACCACTTGATATAATCAGGATAAAATGCGTAGTTTTCCGTCGGTCCTACCAGGCCGAAACCCGGACCGATATTTCCCAGGGTTACCAAAGAGGTGGAAAAGGCAGTAAGGATATCCACCCCGGCTGTCCCGACAATCATGGTTGTAAGCAGAAGCATGGCAACATAGAGGGAAACCATTCCCGTTATCACGTATACCGCATCCTTCCTCAGCACCCTCTGATTCAGATGAATCCTGAACACTCCCCTGGGATAGATCAGGTACTTCAGCTCGTTCAATCCCTGTTTGATCACGGTTACTATTCTCACCACCTTCATACCGCCGCCGGTGGACCCCGCGCAGCCTCCGATGAACATGAGGACGAAGAGTGTCATCCTCGCAACGGACGGCCAGGCGGCGAAATCAGCTGTGGCATAACCGGTGGTTGTAAGTATCGAAGCGGCCTGGAAGCCCGCATATCTCAGGCTTTCGGTAAAACTCGAGTAGGTACTGCCGTACAGATCGATGGCGATCAGGAGAGTCGCGATTATCAGGACGGCGGTATACACCCGGAATTCGGTATTATGGATAATCGATTTCGTGTCTCTGCGGATCAGGCGGTAAAAGAGAATAAAATTGACCCCTGCCAGATACATAAAGATCGTAATGACCACATGGATATATCCGGAATTATAAAAGCCGACGCTGCTGTTCTTCGGGGAGAAACCTCCGGTGGCAAGAGTTCCAAAGGTATGCGTCAACGCGTCGAAGAGATTCATCCCCCCGAACATCAGCAGTGCTGTCTCTATCACCGTAAGGACCAGGTAGATTATCCAGAGAATCTTGGCAGTTTCGGTGATCCGGGGTGTTATTTTATCCACCGAAGGCCCCGGAGATTCGGCCTTCAGGAGCTGAAACCCGCCAATTCCCAGGAGCGGAAAGAGGGCAACAGTAAGGACGACGATCCCCATACCGCCGAGCCAATGGGTAAGAGAGCGCCAGAAGAGCATGCTGTAGGGAAGAGATTCAATCTCGGTGAGTATCGATGCTCCGGTGGTTGTAAACCCGGACATAGTCTCAAAGAAAGCATCGGCATAGCTCGGTATGGCTCCGGATAGATAAAATGGCATCGCACCTGTAGCTGACGCCGAGAGCCACGCCAGGGTTACAAATAAAAACCCGCCCCGAATGCTCAGAGACAGGTTCGCCCTGCGCCGGAGCCCCCAGAAAAGAACGGTAGCTATAACGATATTGAAAATCACCGGGATGAGAAAATAGCGTATCAATTCATACTCCCGGTAGTAAAGGGCCACCAGGATGGGCGTCATCAGAAAGATCGATATGATAACTAAAAAGACACTCAGGACACGGAGTACAACGGGTAGTTTCATTTTTTCTTCGAAGCCTTCGCGAACAACTGGTCGAGTTTGTTGATGTTCTCCTTCCGGGTAATCAGAACAATGGTATCATTGGGCAGAAGAACATCATTGCCATGGGGCAGATAGTTATCATGCCCTCTGGAAATGAAGAGAAGCAGAGAGTGATAGGGAAGCTTGATCTCCCGGATTGCTCTGTTGGCCACCCGGCTGTCGGGTTCGACACTGAGTTCGATCACTTCCAGGTTTCCGCCGCTGACCGCATGGATACTGTGGATGGTACCCTTTCTCACCAGTTTGAGAATTGAATTCACTACGGCATTGTTCATACTGATGGTAGTGTCGATATCCAGTTTGGAGGCCATTTTAAGAAAGTCGTTTTTATTTACCAGAGCGATGGACCGTTTCACGCCGACACTCTTGGCATACATGCTCGTAACCAGATTCAACTCCTGATTTCCCGTGGCACTGATCAGAAGGTCATAATCTCCCAGATTGTTTTCCTCCAGGATCCCCTCATCCGAAACATCGCCGTAAAGAACCAGGGCCTGACTGAACTCCTCGGCCAGCTGTTTGGAACGTTCATAGTCCTTTTCGATCAGAACTACGCTCCGCTTCTGCCGGGGTATAAAAGACTCAAGCATCCGGTTGATTAAGGATTCCTTTCCATTGGCGTAGAGCAGCTGCCGGGCAACATAGCTGCCGATTCGGCCCCCGCCTACAACTATAATCTTTTTCAGCTCTTCCCGGGGCTTTCCCTCCGTTTCGAAGGCCGTCTGGAGATGTTCCTTTGTTCCGATCAGGTACAGCGTGTCCCTCTCACGAATCACGGTATCACCCTGGGGGATGATGTACCCGTTTTCCCGAACGATCACCGCTGCGATAAAGTCGTATTGCACCTCTTTTTTGATATCTTCAAGTCTGAGATCCCGGAATTTCGACTTCTCGTTTATAACCATGGTACGCATCTGAAAGCTCGTACCTTCAAAATTGATAATATCGCTGGTAGCTCCGTGTTCGACCGACCTGAGAATAGCTCTGGCGGCTTCCACCTCGGGATTTACGATGTAGTCGATTCCAAGGAAGGGTTTTTCTGCAATCGATGAGGAGGTGTATTCGAAATTTCTCACCCTGGCGATCTTGAATGGAACATCGTATTCGCTGGCTACCATGCCGCAGGCGATCATATTCAGCTCATCGGACTGAGTTACGCTGATGAAGAAATCCGCATCCTGGATCGAAGCCTGTTTCAAAATCTCACGGTTATTCGCCTCGCCATGTACAACCATGCAGTCCAGGCTGCCGGAGGCCTGACGGACCTTATCGATGTTTCGCTCGATGATCACCACATCATGCTTCTCATCGATAAGCTTCTTCGCCAGCTGGAGGCCGACGTTACCGGCCCCTACGATTATCTTCTTCATAAGTGGCTATCATCCTACCAGATGAAACAGCCTTTGTCAGCAAAAGGCCGGTAAATATTACATAAAGTTCGAGTTATTATATATATTGTATATAATAATCACTAGAGCACCTGCTCTTCGTACAGGGAATCAGTTGAGGGAACAGGTTCGTATAAAAAAACAACCCCGGTGAAACCGGGGTTGTTTTGTATCGCTGTTGATTATTTATCTCTGAGGAGAAAAGGGACTGATCCAGTCTTCGGCTTCAGCCGCCAGTGCAGGCATGCTGAGCAGAAACATATCGCTCTTTTCGCGCAGCTTGAACCTGATCTTGTACGATCCTATTTCCGCGAAGCTCTTGTTGTAAGCCGTAATCGAAATCGTATGACTTTTGCCGTTAACGAGGACCATATCGCGGTCTCTCGGGTACAGCTCTATCGGCTCCTCGTTATCAACCTGGACCTCGACCATAGCGAGGGCTTTTGCGGTGCCTCCCGGCAATTCAATATCCTTATTATCGAGAAGCAGGGTGTACCCTTTTCCGATGTTGTACAGAAAAACCGACAGAAGCACCAGAACAAGCAGCACAGCAACTCTAATAATTATTTTTCTGTTCATGCCTCACTCCCCCTTGCTTCCTCCGTCGCGATTCCCTGCAAGCCGGCACGGGAGCGTTCCTGTTCCTTCAGACGTTTCCAGGCATGCAGTACCAGGGCGATCGAGATAACACCGTAGGAGACAAATACCCTGAAGTATTCACCCAACATAGCTGATCCGATCAGGTTCTTTCCCGCCATCGGGCTGACAACGAACATAAGGTGAAACAGCATCACTCCGAGAAACACATTTCCGATCTTCGCCTTGCTGACCGTAGCCCCGCCGATGAGGATTGCGGCAATCGAGAACATTCCGATCTGCTCATGACTGTTGTAGGTATTCATGGTTCCGATATTCTGCAGGTAGATGATTTGGCCGATTCCTGCCAGGACGGTCGATATAACAATCGCGATGATCCTGGTTTTTTCCACGGCAATTCCCGCCGCGTCGGCGACCGCCATATCCTGGCCGATGGCCCGCATATCCTGTCCCAGTTTCGTCTTCTTGAACCACAGGATCATGACACACAGAAGTGTAATGAAGAGAAATGTAGCCAGGGGAATATTGATACCGAAAAGTTTGATTGGTACCAGATTGTCCATGACCTGCCGGACATTGATCAGGTTGACAGCATTTCTGATTCCGTATCCCCGGCTCAGCACCAGAGCGTCACTGCCTATGTTTATCACGCTTCCCATTCCGTACAGTACTATCAACTGATAGATTCCGTTCGCGAAAAAAGCAAGGATAAAACTGGTCACCATTTCCCTTCCCTTTGCCTTGTTGAGTATCTTCCCTGTCGCGTAGCCGAACAGGACCGACATCGGCATGGAGAGAATCATTGCAAGGAACAATCCCGGCAGCCCGATGATGCCCCAGTCTGTAATAAAGATCAGAGCGATCTGTCCAGCCATGGCTCCCAGGGTCATTCCGAAATTCAATCCCATTCCGGCCATAATCGGTATAATGAGACTGAGGACCAGAAAACTGTTCCTCACCAGCCGGGTAATCAACTCCTGGGTGAGATAGCCGACGGAGAACCCCGAAGCGGGAATCGCCAGTATGCTGATCACAATAAAGAGAGCCGGAACCGGGTATTCGGTAATCAGCAGGATGAACCGCTCAGGCAGGGACTGTTGTTCTTTCTTTTTCTTTTCTACACTTTTCATCTCCTACCCCCTGCTTCCGCTGTGTGTGACACGGGTAAGCGCATACAGAATCATACCGTTTGAAACAATAATTCTGATAACTTCGGACATATCGGTGTTTATAATGCTGTTCATAACCGAAGGAGTCATCGTCAGAATTCCCTGAAAGAGAAAGGTCCCGATCAGCACGTTGTAGATCGATGCCTTATGAACGCTCGCTCCTCCGATCAGGATCGCCGCAACAGCCGGGAAAGCCATAAAAAAGGGTCCCATGTACAGCTGTATGAATCCGAAACTCTGCTGATAGACCAGAATTCCTATCCCCCCCAGCCATGTTGACATCATGACGCTGATAACACGCATCCGGTTCACATTTATCCCGGCGGCCCGGGCATAATCGGGATTTGACCCGACGGCAGTCATCGCGGTACCTGTTTTCGTATGATAAAAGGCCCAGACCATCAGGCACATCAGAGCGAGAAAAATGATCATACCCGTCGGAACGAAAAACTTTTCACCGATCCTTACCGCCAGAAAATCATTGAGTACGTGGAGATAAAATCCTTCCGTACTTATCGTCGTACGCAGTCCTTCTCCTCCGTATCCCCACACCATGGTGGGGCTTTTCAGGGGCATCAGCAGCCACATCATGCACATGAATGCAACCGAAGAAAATCCGACATAGGTTGCAATGACCATTTCGTTGCCCTTGACCCGGTTCAGAAGCTTACCGTATCCGAATCCGAATAGCAGCGCGAAGGGGGTCGTGATGGCCATAGCCGTCAGGAAGGCCGGAAAACCGGTAACACCGAGCTCGATCGTGAGAACTGCTCCCAGCAGGCCGCTGATGATTCCAAGGGGCAGACCGAAATTCAGACCACAGCCAGACTGCACCATCGGCACCATCGCCAGTACCATGACTCCGTTCATTCCGAAGCGTATGAGGGTATCGCTTATAGAGGTGGATACCCTTACCTGAACAAAAGGAGCCGCGATGAACAGGCTGAAAAGAAATATCCCTATTATAATCCGGGGCCAGCCGACCCTCTGAATGTATGTTTTTACTACTTCCATATCCATTATCCTTCAGATGAAGTATTGTGACCGTAGCCAAGCATCAGGAGCCCGAATTCCGTGGATTTTTCCGAGCCGGGCTTGATGCCGCTGATACGACCTTCGTCGATAATCGCAATGCGGTCACAGAGACTGCGAAGCTCCTCCAGTTCGGAAGAAACCATAATGATGGTTATACCATTCTCCCGGTTGTACCGGCGGAGAGTATCCAGCACCAGTTTTTTCGCGCCTACATCGATTCCGCGGGTAGGTTCTGAAACAAAGAGCAGCTTGGGTTTGACGGCGAAGGCTTTGGCAAGACACACCTTCTGCTGATTTCCGCCGGACAGCTCCACCGCGTTCTGCTGGGTACCGGTGCAGCGAATCTGAAGCGAATCAATATACTCCCGGGCAAGTTCGGCGATAGCTTTATCATCACGCCACTTTATCAATCCTCCAAGCAGGGGTTTTATAAAGCGGTTCTGGGTCTGCATGGTGGTAAAAGCGATGTTCCAGTCAAGCGGCTCCTCGAGCAGCAGACCGACGCCCCGCCGATCTTCACTGACGAAACTCATCCCCGACATCAATACCCCGCTGGGATCATTGAGGGGGATATTCCGGCCTTCGAACTGTACCCGCCCCCCGGCCTTGTATAAACCCATGATACCATTCGGTATTCCGAGTTTTCCCTGCCCGGCCAGACCGCCGATACCGAAGATTTCACCGGGTTTCACTTCGAAACTCACATCCCGGACGGTTTCCCCCGGCATGTCCACCCAGAGGTGTTCCACCTTCAGGACGGCTTCATCAGCCAATTGTTCCGACCTCACGATCGGCTCATAGCCTTCCAGGGACCGGCCGACCATGGCTTCCGCTATTTCTTCCACCGAAGTATCGGTGGTTTTTTTCTCTTCAACAATCTGACCATCCCTCAGAACCACTACCTTATCACAGAGAGAAATGATCTCATGGAGGCGATGGCTGATGAAAATCACCGCTATTCCGCGTTTTGCCAGATTTCCTACCGCTTCGATCAGTATTTCCGCTTCCGACTCCGTCAAAACGGCAGTCGGTTCGTCAAGAACAAGAAGCCTGATATTCTTTCTTTCCAGCTCCCGGGCTATCTCGGTGAACTGCTTGTGTCCGACAGGCATTTCGCTGACCAGCATATCGGCATCGAGATTTACACCGAGCAGTTCGATGGCCTGCGAGGCTCTGTCCTTCATTTTTTCCCTGTCGAGGGTTCTCATCCTGTCGTCAAAAACCTCAACCAGTGGATTGTATCGGGTCGATTCACGGTTCAGCAGAATATTCTCAATCGCACTGAAACCGGGAATAAGACTGAACTCCTGGTGGACCATTCCTATTCCGGCTTCAAGAGCATCAAAAGGACTCTGAAAGGAAACTTCCTTTCCTTCCAGCAGGACGCTGCCGCCGTATCCGCCTGTTTCGTGAATTACTCCCATACCGAAAAGAATTTTCATAAGGGTCGTTTTTCCGGCTCCGTTTTCTCCGACCAGACCGAGGATCTGTCCCTTTTCGAGACTGAAGCTGACATCCGTGAGCACCTTGTTACCGAAAAAATCCTTGGTTATAGAACGCATCTCGAGAAGTGACGTGCTTTCCATTGGGATACTCCTGTAAAAAGAAGCGATATCCCGTCACATCCGACGGGATATCGCACTGTTCATTCTCCGCTGGGATCGCGGGGACTTATTTAACTGTAAAATATTTTTCGGGAACTTCTACATCCGGAGTGCCCATGTAACCGGTACCCATGATATAGGTATCCTGGTAGATGAGAACATGGTTTTTGGCGCGGACACCGGTATTGGCATCCGTGTAGAAAGAGCCGTTCCATTCAGCGCCCGGGGTATACTTGTTGTAGGCCTTCATCAGATCGGGCAGATTTGCAAGTTCGGCATTTCCTTCAAGAACATTCTTTGCCAATTCGCCGAGACCGGCGGTAGTGGTATAACCGTAGGAGTATGCCCAGGTTCCGAACCTTCCGGCACCGCCCTTATCCGCGATGGTTTTCTCCACTTTCTTGAGAATAGCGGGGAAATCACCCTTTTCAGCGGAGAGGTCGATACCCAATGCACCGGGATATCCCATCAAGGGACTCGGGAGGTCGGCTTCAACAAAGTATCCGCCATATTCCACCAGCTGCTTGAGCAGAGGTTCGGTATGAGCGTCATTGGTACAGAAAAAAGCCGTGTTCTCACCGTACTTGTCTACCCATGCCGGGACTTTTTCGAGGATGAACTGCTGAGCACCGGCAACACCGACATCACTGGTCGGGTCGGGAGCAGTTTCGAATACGAACTTGAGTCCGAGGTCGTTACATGCTTCTTCCATGATGGTGCGGCGGCGTGACAGGGTTTCATAACTCATGTGTCTCGGAAATGAAATATGCACGAAACCGTCCGCGCCCATTTCCTTGGCGGTATGGATAATCAGATATCCACGAGCCACGAAGTCGTTGTTGATGACTAGATCGGCGGCGCTTTCGATTACCAGAGGATCCTCGTGAGCTTCACCGGCAATCAGAAGGATGTCGGTGCGTTTTTCTCTCACTCTCCGGAAAGCCTCGGTGGTACCGGGAATAGCCTGGTTTACCACAATGGCCTTCATAAGAGGATCATCCGCGAGTCCCACGATCTGGGTGATGGTGGTTTCCATTTCCTGCATGAAGTTGTCGGGATAAGTGATGTGCTGGATCATTCCGCCATCGACTACCGCGCCGTATTCTTCGATCAGGACTTCAGCACCTCGGAGGTCATCCTCAGACTGTGATACGGTTCCGGTTACGATACCGATGTGGAATTCGGCACCTTCGCCGCCGGCAGCGGCTTCTTCCTGGGCTCCGCCGGCAAATGCCATCATTGAAACCAGCAGCAGACAGGAAAGAATAGCTACAGTTTTCTTCATTTTTTTTACTCTCCTTTTTTTAGTTTTTGCGCCAGACCGGCGCAAATAAGCAGTTCACTTTATATTAATAATCTTTATTCAATGCAATTTAATACTATAAAAAATTTAAAAGACATTCTAATAAAAGCGTTTTTCCTATTTTACCACGATAGTAGTAATAGTCAAGAATAAGCAGCTTTTTTCTGAAACAAAATACAACAGAAATCTATTTTCTTCTCCCCGCAAACCATCCGGATGCAAGAACCATCAACAGCAGAATCACCATCACCAGTGGAACGGCCCAGAAGATCCGGAAATCCGCCCCGGAGGAGAGAGAAAAAGTCTCAGCTGCCCTTCCCACTGTCCCCGCCATACCCGGAGCCTCTCCGGTGCGGGAAAGAATCGCACCCTCGAAAACGAGGCCGGCTATGATACTGCCCAGGAAATTTCCTATCCCTATCGTCACAAGATTGAAAAGCTGCTGAACACCGGCCCGGGATTCGGTATCGGCGAAAGAGTCCACGTAGATAAAAGCTGCGGCAAAGAAAAAGGCGAAGGCGGGACCGTGAAAAATCAGACCGATAAGGGCGGATGCCTTCGAAGTGCCGAAAAGAAAACAGGAAAATCTGCCCAGTTCCATTACAATACCTAGCAGCATGACCTTTCGAAATCCCAGGCGGGCGAGAAACATCCCGAGAAAAAGCATCGAAATGATCTCACTTATCTGTCCGATACTCATGGCCGGCATGATTGCGACCTCCGCAAACCCCAGACTGTCCAGATAGGGGGCGGCGCCGAAATAGTAGTATTTATCCACAAACTGAACGACCACAGCAGCCAGAACAACCATATACAGTTGGGGTTTCAGCATGAGACGGAGGGCAGCTCTGGGAACCAGTTCCCGCCGCCGGGGCGGAAGACCTCCTCCGGGAGCAAGGGTCAGCGCAAACAGTCCCAAGGCGACACTTGTTCCTCCGGAGAAAAAGAGAGCATCCCCCAGGACCCCTTTCCCGGTTCCGAGCCAGAACAGGCTAAAAAACCAGCCGGCGGCGACCCATCCGGCGGTCCCCCACAAGCGAACCCCGCCGAACTGCCGCCGGGCGTCCGGGGTATGATGGAAAAAGACCGTATTGGTCAGAGCCACCCCGGGGCCGAAGAGCAATTCATAAACGGCGAAAAGCATGAAAAAGGGGACGAAACGGTCCTGAAAGGCTATCAGAAACATACAGACCCCGGCGGCTATCTGGGTAATGCCCAGAACGCTCTCAGCCGGCAGAACACGGTCGGCGATAAACGCACCGAGCAGAGGTGAGGCCAGGGCGGAGAGCATGGAGAGGGACAGGATCATGCCGATCTGCATACCCGTGAATCCAAGCACGGAATGCATGTAAAGGCTCATTATCGGTATGATCGCTCCGGCCGCCACGTAGAAAAGAAACATCATAGCCGAGAGACGCAGATAGAGTGTTTTTTTCATGAACCTGTTTTAATTCCTTTCCTGCCGGTTCTACTGCAGTTTCGATTTTATTTTTTCAATAAGCATCTGCTCAGGCGCCGCGCCTTCGATAATGATTGTCTCATTAATAACGGTCCGCGGCACCCCCTGCACCTGATACTTGACCGCCAGCTGCATGAACTCCGACACCTCCACCATATCAGCTCGGACTTTGTCGGAGGCTACTGCCATATTATGGGCCAGGACAACCGCCCGGGGACAGTAGGGACAGGTCGGAGTAACGAAGACCTGCAGATGAAGCTCCTCGTCGAGGGAATCGAGGAAGCTCCGGGTATCATCGGCAATATCAGCCCGACCGGTCGATACCAGCCGGATCGATTCGAGAAGACTGGAGAACTCATAGCCTCCGGGAACTCCGAAAAACCGGACACCGTAGTCGCGCGCCCCTTCAACCACTATAGCCGGGATCTTATCGATTCCGTATTGTTCCACTTCAGCTGGATTCTTCTGAAAGTCATAGACTTCTAGCTCTACCATCTTTGAAAGTCCAGCCAGCTCCTCAGCCAGGGTTCTTGTATCATGACAGTAATCACATTCCAGCTCCTGGGTGAAAACGATCAATTTCACCTTGTTTTCCAGAGACGCCAGTTTCTCCTTCACCTGCTCTTTCACTTTATCATTGAGTACCATATTCCACCTCCTGCAACGGCGATACCATATAAAGAATAGCGGCTTCACCGGATTTTATCAAATTGCATATAGTGTCCACGAAACGGCACCTGAACATGCCACAAAGCCCTTAAGATCGAGCATACTGGCAGCCTTTGCAAGATTAATTTATTTTTCCATCCAGGGATCGAATAATTTTCATCTGAATAAGTGCTTGAACCCTTGTATAGGTGCCGTTTCGGGGACATTAAATACCGTTCCAGAACACGAACCGCATACCCCCGCTGCCGAAGCAACAGCCATGCCTCATTCTCCGCATTGCCTCTTTATCGCAGCCAGGAGGACGGGAAAATCAGCTCCCACTCTACTCATTTCGGCCAGCTGAGAATGAAGTATGCAGTTCTTCAGGGTATTTCCGAAACTGATAAGGTCATCGCTTCTGTGCGTATCACCCCTCGTTATCAGGGCTGAGGAAAACAGGTTCCAGTCATCGATGAAGAGGGATCCGGAAATCTCCTCCCACCACGGGTAGGCTTCTGTTTCCAGCCATTCAAGCAGGACCCGGCAGTTCTGTGCCTTTCCGGTAAAAGGCTCTGTTTCTCTCTTTATTTCCGGCCGGTGCGGACCTTCCGGTCCGGCTAAGATGGAGGGGGAAGAGGTCTGGACAGGCTCATTGCGGCTGAAAACCCTGATTCGGGGCAGGTAAACCGTAAAAACACTCCCCGTCCCCGGCTCGCTTTCCACACTGATGTTTCCGCCCATGGCGCTGCTCAGGTCACGGGCGATAGCCAGACCCAGTCCGGTGCCTCCGTATTTGCTCGATTGTTCCTTGCGCTGGGAAAATGCTTCGAAGATACTCTCCTGAACATCCTCCGGGATTCCGATTCCGGTATCTCTCACCTGAAACCAGATCTGGGCGAATTGGCCCTGTCCCGCTTCCTCCTCTTCCGGATCTTCTATCCTGCGGCCGTTGATCAGTACTTCTATCTTTCCCTGTTCGGTGAATTTCAGAGCGTTTCCTACCAGATTGAACAGGATCTGTCTGATCCTGAGGCTGTCGGCATAGATCGTGTCGGGAGTTCCTTCCTGTATATGAACTTCGAGCTCCAAACCTTTTTCGCTCATCCGATATCTGTAGGTCGAGTAAATATCTTCTGCAACCTCATCCAGCTTCATCGGCACGCTGTGAATACGGAGTTTCCCGGATTCGATCACGGACAGATCAAGCAGATCATTGATGAGATTGAGCAGTTGGTTCCCGCTTTTCTTTATTATATCCAGAGATCCGTGGATGTTTTTTTTATCCGTCTCCCTGCGAATCATATGTGTATAACCGATAATCGCATTCAGCGGTGTTCTGATTTCATGGCTGATATTCGCGATGAAGCTGCTCTTCGTCCGGTTCGCTCTTTCTGCTTCATCCCGTGCCAGAGTAAGCTCCGCCTCAACCCTTCGCCTCTCCTGCACTTCCTTTTCCAGCTCGCCGAGACGCTGCAATTCGATTTTTTGAGTCTCCCGCTGAAAGCGCTGCTTCTGGTAACGCTGGATCAGCAGAACGATGATATAAATCATGGCAATGAAAGAAACCAGATAGAAGGAATAGGCCCAGGAGCTTCTCCATACCGGTGGTATAACCCGGAGATCAATAGACAGTCCGTTCATGTTCCAGACTTGATCACTGTTGGAAGCCCGGACCCTGAACGTATAGCGCCCCGGAGCCAGGTTGGTATAACTGGCATAGCGCCGCCGGTCGGAGGATATCCAATCCTCATCAAATCCCTCCAGCTTGTAGGCGTATCTGTTCTTGTCGGGATTCACATAATCAAGGGCGGCGAACTCGAAGGCAATGAACTTGTCGCGGTAATCGACCTCGATGGAGCGGATCTCCTGAAGGGCCCGGTCGAAGGAAACCTCCTGATCAAATATCTTGAAAGAGGTTAAATAAACAGGAGGCACATGGGTGTTTTGCCTGAAATCTCCCGTTTCAATGGCATACAGACCTTCCGTACTTCCGAAATACAGGAGACGTCCATCCATATCGGCAAAATGCCCCCGGGAAAACTCCCGGGACCTCAGCCCTTTGTCCTCATCGATAATCTGAAATGACTTTTTCACGGGATCGAAAATAACAATATTCGTCATGGTGCTGAGCCATATCCGGCCCCTGTTATCCTCAAGCATCCCGTAAATGGTGTTGGAGGGTAATCCATCCTCGACCATATAGTGAGAGAATAGACCGCTTTCCCTGTCAAGAAGATTCAAACCCCCGCTGATCGTACCGATCCACAGATTGTCTTGACCGTCTTCGTAGATTTCCCGGACGGTACTGCTGGTAAGGGTGTGCTCATCATCCGGATCGTGATAATAACGGGTAAAATCATCACTTTCACGATAATACCTGTTCAGTCCGTTATTCGTACCGATCCAAAGGTTATTTTTTCGATCGAGAAACAGACTGTACACCAGATTATCGCTGAGACTCCGGGGCTTTTCCTGATCATGAGAATAATGCGTCATCTCTCCGGTATCGAAATAGTAATGCACGACCCCGCTGTTGTATGTGCCTATCCACAGGCTCCGATCCGAATCCTCCAGTATTCCGTAGACTATCTGGTCCGGCAGTGGATTGTCCGATTTCTCATCGAACCATCGTTCAAACCGGTCTTCCTCCCGCAGGTATCGATTTAATCCCTGGTTGGTGCACACCCATAAATTCTTTCGGCTGTCTTCCATGATATGGGTAATGATATCATTACTGATGCGGTGAGGTTCCGGCATGTCAGTCCTGTAATGTATCATTCTTTCATTTTCCGGATCATACCGGTTCAGCCCTCCATTGTATGTTCCTATCCAGAGGTCATCGAAAGAATCCCTGAACACGGTGGTTATCTTGCCCATGCTGATGGAATCATGATCATCCGGATTGTGGGTCCAGTAGCGGAATTCGGTATCCGGTTTTTTCATTTTGTTGATACCTCCGCCGTTCGTACCGATCCATAATATTTCCGACGGATCCATATAGAGGGAATATACGATATCATGGCTGATGCTCGAGGAGTCGTAAGAAACGAAAGTGTACAATTCATGGGATTGACTGCCCGCTTCGAACTCCACCAGGCCGCCCCCCCAGGTACCTATAAATACCGTTCCGGTTTCCCGAACGTCGATAGAATAACTGCGGTTATCCGGCAGGTCGTAGTTCTCGGCTGTACCGGAGGTGATATCAAAGCATGACAATCCCCCGCCGCCCCAGGTGGCCAGCCAGAGCTCCCCGGGCTCCGCCTCCGCGATGGCCATCACGTTGTTACTGGCAATACTGGCCTGATTATCTTCCTCATGCTGCCAGGAAACAAAATCATCCGTCCCGGGCCGGTACCTGTTCAAGCCTCCGTAGCTGCCGATCCACAGGTTACCTGCAGAATCAGTATAGAGAGAGCGGACGGTATTGTTATTGAGGCTGCCCGGGTTGTTCGGTTCGTGCAGGTACTGTCTGAAGGTATTCGTTTCTTCATCCAGTCTATTCAGTCCATTCAGCGTGCCCGCCCACAGATTCCCTTCACGATCCCGGGTGACAGATACAACCACATCGTTGGAGAGACTTTCAGGATCACCCGGTATATTTTTGAATCGGGTAAATTTCTCTGTCTTCAGATCGAGACGATTCAGGCCGCTGTAGGTGCCGATCCAGAGTATATCATCTTCATCCATATAGAGGGTTTGGATCAGATCATGGGAGAGAGAGTTTCTGTCAAAGGGTTTTTTCTTGTAAACCTTGAACCGGTAACCGTCATACCGGTTCAATCCCCCCTGGGTTCCGAACCAGAGAAATCCCCTGGAATCCTGGACGATACTCGAAACAGCCAGGTTCGACAGTCCATCTTCTTTCCCCACGGATTCAAAAAAAACATAGTCCTCCCCGGGCAGGGGAAAAGAGCTGAGACAGAAAATAAACATACAATACGCTGCACATATAAATCTGTTTCGCTTCACTTCTTTTTTCCGTCAGCCAGATCGGGGTAGAGTTCCTCCAGACAATTCGGGCAGAGCCCGTGGCTGAATTCCGCTTCGGTGTGTTCGCTTATATACTGCTCCACCTGTTTCCAGTAGCCGGAATCATCCCGAATTTTCTTGCAGTGGGAACAGATGGGTATGATCCCGCGAAGCTGTTTTACCTCATCGAGGGCCTGCTTCAACTGACGGATAAGTCTTTCCTGCCGGTGGTTGAGCTGCTGCAGTTCCAGATGCGTTCTGACCCGGGCCGAGACTTCCTCCTCTTCAAAGGGTTTGGTAATATAATCGATTCCGCCGGCATGAAACCCCTTCACTTTATCTTCTATCCGTGCTCTGGCGGTGATAAATATGATCGGAAGCCTGTGCCCCGGGTACTCCCGCAGTATTTTTTCAGCCACCTCATATCCATCCTCATCGGGCAGCATAACATCCAGGAGGATGAGATCAGGAAGTTCTCTTGCTATTGCTTTGTAGGTCTGTTCGGCATTCAGGGCGACGGCGAACCTGTATGGTTCATCCTTCAGGATGGCATAGAGAATCTCCACGTTCTCTACAACATCATCGACAATGAGAATCAACGGGGATGTCTCACTTCGGGTATTTCCGGGCATCTCCTTCATCTTTTGAAACTAATAGACAAATCTGAAGTTTTCAAGACTCTTGAGATACAGACCGGTTTTTTTAGGGAAAATATTGGGTATATCAAATCTCCCCGATCCGGTAGAGGGTCTCATAGGGATGTCCGGACAGCTTCTCGCAGATCCTTTTCGTCTCGGGATCAACGTCAGCCAGGGAACCTCCGCCGCGCAGCCGGTCTATTTCCCTTCTGAGCACCGCGTGATTCGACGGGGTGATAGGGAACCGGGTTGAAATGAAAACACCGGCCAGGGCAAGAATCATCGGAGAACCGATAAATAATATCCGCAGCCAGAAAAGGGTCCGCGGCGCCTGTTCAACAGCCTGCCCGGCTGAATGGGCCTGATATCCGATCAGTTCGAGCAAAAGACCCATGAGGGGCAGCACCATCGCTCCCTGTATAAGCTTCCGGATAAGGGTCATGGCTCCCGCATACGTCCCCGCGCGATGTTCCGAGGTGATAAGCTCGTCGACATCGGCCACGAAGGGCAGCAGCTGGAAGGGGATCATAACACCCGCAGACATCCCCGCCCCGATCAGAAAACAGTTTAAAATCAGAAGAAGTGAGGAGGAATCAGGTCCCTGAAGCGCCATGAGCCCGATAGCCAGGGCCCATAATCCCAGACCTATCCGGTAGGCGATCCCATGGCCCTTTCTGTTCGCGATCCGTACATACACCGGCAAAGCAATGATCTGAGTAATGAGAATTGTTCCAAGACCGATGGTGACAAAACCCGGCCGGCGAAGATAGTCGATCATATAAAACTTGAGCCAGGCCATGAGTACGTCCATCCCCGCATAGGCGAAGATGTACATCAGTATATGGATCTGAAAGGAACGGTTGCGGAAAATTGATCCGAAGTTCCTGAAGATGCTCACATCCTTCCGGACTGGTTTCTTCGCCACCGGAAGTTCCCAGGTACCGAAAAATACCAGGAGATACGGCAGGGCAAAAAAGGCTCCGAAAACGATCCCCATTATCAGGTGCCCGGTGCGCTGATCACCGAAGGAGTCAATGAGGGGCTGCGCTGCTACCCCCGCCGTAAGGGTTGCGGCCATGGAGAACACCATCCTGGTGCCGGTCAGCCGGTTCCTTTTCTGAAAATCCAGGGTCATTTCAGCGCTCAGGGCCGAGTAGGGAACAAGGACCATGGTGGAGCAGGTATAAAAAAACAGATATGCAAAAAAGTAATAGAGAAAGATTGCCAGCTGACTGTCTGCTTCGAAGGGTACCCAGATAAGGGTGAAAGTGACAATGATCGGTACAACTCCGATCAGAAAAAAAACCCTCCGCCGTCCCAATTTCGACTTCGTATGATCGGTAATATAACCCATTAGAGGATCGGATATGGAATCCCATATCTTTCCGAGTCCGGGTATCAAGCCGGCCAGAGCAGGTTTCAGACCAACCACAGTCACCAGAAAATACATGGCAAAGGTACTGATGATAAAGAAGGAACCTCCGCCATACAGATCACCCAATCCGTAGGCGATATAGTTTAAAGGTTTTATCTCCCTATCCTGAGCTGCCTGCGCCATGACCGGCCTCCTTTTTTTTAATTCGTTTTTTATGTATTCCCTTTCTTCCTGTCTATCATCGAGTCTATCCATACTCCGATCAGGAAAAGAATAAATATTCCCGTGAAGGTATAAATTGAACCGAGAGGCGTTTTCAGCAGATTCACGACGATGGCAAGTGCTGCTCCGCCTGCCACCGTCAGGATCCCGGCCCAGGGACCGCCCTTTTTCCAATGAAACAAACCGAAGTAAAGGGGAACGAAAACCAGCAGGATCCGTGAAGAGGCTACAGACAGCTCAACCAGGTAGTCAGGCCGGCTCAATGAAAAAAGAAAAATCAGCACAGTCATGAGAAAGGTACACAGCCTGCCGATTATCGTACTCTTGCGCATCCGAAAGACATCCCGGGTCATCATGGATGAAAGGGTCAGAATAATCGAATTGGAAGTGGAGACCGAGGCGAAGATAATGCTTAGAGCGAGGGGAAGGGAAAGAAAAGAGCCTATCCTGCCGATCAGCTCCACGGTGACGGTATCCCGATCCTGAATAGCCGGAAAAATCCCCTGAAGGGTTCCGAACTTTGCCCCGAATCCTATGAAACAGACGATCAGAGTATAAACCAGTCCGAAGCCGGCGAAGAGAATAATCATGTTCCGGATTCCCGATTCGTTTTTTATGATAAAAAGCCGCTGCACAACCTGCGGGTTGGTCAGAGCGAAAAAACACCACGGAAGGGTCAGATTGATAAAGAAGAGAGGCGTCCATACCTGGTTTGGAAAGGTGGAAAGCTCGAATCCTCCGAACTCCTTTCCGGTCCACCACAAAACCAGTACTGCTACCAGCATCATGAAAAGCCCCTGGAGAGCGTCTGTAATGGCCACTCCCCGGAGACCTCCTAAAAAAACCCATATGAATATGATGATGGTGGCGATACTCACCCCTGCCACGAAACCTATGCCGTAGGTACTGAAGACCAGGGCGAGTCCGATCACCTGCACCGAGGCGTAGGGGATCAGGGCAACGAAGGCAACAACGGCACCGAGACCTTCGGTGACCTTTCCGTACCGCTCGGCGAACATCTCCATCGGCGAGAGAAAGCCGTTTTCCTTCCCTAAACGCCAGATCCGCTTTCCGTACAGCCCCAGAATGAGGACGGTGGCCAGAAGATAAGCCATTTCGAAGATCATGGCACCGATACCGGTACCGTAGGATAGACCCACCAGCCCGACCATCATGAAA